>SXGS01132059.1_pt1 | contig 64336 bp, 61 predicted proteins | sample 3174681 | NCBI WGS metagenome assembly SXGS01 (sample SAMN11356861, study PRJNA531348) | freshwater metagenome | isolation source: freshwater sample F1-80 | place: China: Fuxian Lake, Yuxi | collected 2017-12-25
CACCCTACCAGCCTGGGGCAACGCCCCAGGTACCTATTCCCAAATTCACAAAGGGCTGAAAGCCCGAGCTATCCCATTCCTCAGTCTCTCGCCAATCAGGATCAAACGCCTTGAAACAGAACCTGTAAAGAGGATTTGTAGTCCCGACTTTTGCAGGCTGATTTAACTTTTTCCCGGGAAAAACACGGTTTTCATGGTCCCAACTGCGTAATTTGGATTAAACCAAACCATTGTAGTTCCATTTCTTATCAAGGATTGTCAAATACTCAGCTGCAATGTCATTTGAGTTTTAGGAATTTAGGCACGAAATAATTCGATGGCTTGGAATCGGATCTGTTTTTGAAATTTCAGGGTAAAGGGTAGTTCCCTATCCGGGAAAACGGCAAAGAATGGCATTAGGAACCATTTCATTACACCCCTAAAAGCGTACGCCCCATGAAAATGTCAAAAACTTTTTGGGATTTATCAAAAAAAGGAACAAGATTGGGAATCCATGTGGTTTAGGGGATATTGGCAAGCAGAAATGCAAAAAGTAACATTGCGCCATTTAGTAAGCAGTAAAAATATGGGCGCACCAAATCGGCAAGAATTTTCGCCTAGGTGTGAGGAAAAAGTAACATTGCGCCTTATCTGTGGCCTTTTTAAAAAAGTTTGGAAAAATACAAGAATGGTTATATGGCTAAACAAGGTCCACCAAAACTTAGTTAAGGAACAAAAATGGCAACACCATGGTATTACCAAAACTCCTTAGGGGAGGAGTTTGGTCCGGTAACTCCCTCAAACCTGAAAAACCTGGCTTTACAGGGAATTATCATGGAGGACACCATGGTAAAATCTGGAAATAGTCGGTGGGTAAAAGCAAATTCCATAACGGGATTGGTCTTTTCCCCCCCTCAATTGGAATACGAGGAAGAGGAGGAAGATTTCAAATCGAGGAAAAAGAAAAGGAGGAACAAAAAGGTCGTTTATGGCACATTTTGGGATCGTTTATTAGCTGGCTTGATAGATGGGATAATTGTAACTCCTGTTGTACTTATTGTTTATATTTTAGTATTATACATTTTACCTTTGACGGATGAATTAAGTCTTTTTTTTGTTAAATTAATTATAATTATAATGGATGTCAGTCCATTTTTTATTATTTTTCTTTATACAACATTGCAACAATCATCTACGACACAGGCTACTATTGGTCAAAAAATGATGGGATTAAAGGTTACAGATTTGGATGATGGAAAAATATCATTTGCCATATCATCTGGAAGATTTTTTGCCAGAATTCTTTCTGGTTTAATATTCTTTATTGGGTACTTGATTCAACCATTCACCGAAAAGAAACAAGCTCTCCATGATATAATGGCAGGGACATTGGTTGTTAAAGGATAACCACCTCCGGCGGCAATCATTCCGGCCCATTGGGAACCGTTCTGAGGAGAGGATTGGGCAAATAGTCAAGCCATTGGGTTAACCCTTCTGGCTGGTCGAGGACAAACAATCCTGGTCTACCATCCTCATGCCCAATGGGCATCAAAGTTTTCATAATCCCAACCGGGTAACTTGGCTTGGTGCGGTTTGGACCTGATAGAGGTTGCTCATGATTTCTTCCCAAAGGCGACTGATGCCATAGGCATTCAGAGCAGCATCCAGGCACTACAGGGATGGATTCCACCAATGATTGAGCCACAAGGAGGCGATCAAACGGGTCTTTGTGGTGAAAAGGCAATCCGATCAATCGAGCCGTGTGTTTGGGCAAAATTGGCAACACCTTAAATCCATAATGGTTCAGACCCATGTCGATGAAGTCCTCATAAGGCCGGTTCACTTGCCATTTGCAAAGGCTCACTTTGATAGCAATCTCCCAAAAAGACGCCGGGCTGATCAGCACTTCGTTGGCCGGATTTCGCACCGTAGTCAGGGCCACCTGGCTGAGTTGAGAATCCCCCTCGATGAACCAGTAAAGGGCGTGTGTTTCAAGAAGTATCCTCACGGAATTTATTCGGCAAAGTCCTTCAGGTGGTCGTCATCATCGGAAAGGATAGTAATCATCCCTTTGCCAAGTCCCGGAACTCGAGGCCTGCAAGGTGGCGGCGTTTCGCTTACCAACTTCGCAACGGGTTGGTGATTGCGTGTCAGAATCACTTCATCCCCTGGAGTCATTCTGTCTATCAGTTCTGGCAGCGTTACCTGGATGTCTTCCATCGCTATTGTCGTTTGCATCGTTCTCCTCCTTTGGGCTGGGCATTTGGATCAAAAAGGTAAAATGACCTTCGTACTACCCGGGTATTCTTCATTATCCAAGGTGAAGCCAAAAAGCTGGAGAAAAAACGGGGTTAGCCAAGCATTGATTTTCTCTTGTGGAACTTTTCAATCTGTTAACCCAATTTATGCCCTTGAAGTGATTTTTTACGATTTATTGCCTAATTTTGGAACCTGGATTGTGGTTTTTCCAATGAATTTCGAGTATGCCGATTTCAATACAGGATATAATCCCGACAAAGTTACCTGATATTTGTGGCTACTTGTTCGATTTTAACAAAGCAGATTGCAACCGTTTGCATGATCCCCGAAAGACCTCAAACCCTCTGCGTCGGTTGGAACGGTTGAAAGCCCTTGGGGAACAGTAGGCCTGTGCTTGAACAAGACCACAAAACAGAGATTGGTAGTCCGGATTATTGCTGGTTGATTGAAAGTTACATTGGGAAACCTGAGCTTCCATGGTTCAAACTGCGTAACTTAGGCTATGGCAATCACCCCCCCTCAAATAATTGGGCGGTAACTGTTCCTGGAGGTTCCTTGGTTAGGGTGAATTGATCGCTTGGTGTTTCCATGAATTGGTTCCTTCGGGTCAAAAAAATACACGGAAACTCCTGATCCAGAACCATTTTTCATGGCGACCTTTTGGAACCATTTTCCTGCTTCCACCCGATTTTTTTCCTAAAATGGGTTTTAGGGTGGGGTTGGCTTTTCATATCTTTTTGCCAATCCATCCGGTCCACGCATTGGAAACTGGAGTATGGCTTTCAAGACTCCTTTGTTTGAACTCCACCAAGCTCTAAGTGGGCGGATGGTGGATTTTGCCGGTTGGCAAATGCCTATCCAGTATCAAAGCATCGTCGAAGAACACTTGGCGGTTCGTACCCGTGTTGGGGCGTTTGACATTTCCCACATGGGCCGGATACGCCTTTATGGACCGGAGGCCCAAGCCCACTTGGCCCGCTTGGTAACCTGTCCTGTCGCCTCCATGACTGCCGGCCAGGTGAAATATGGCCTGGTTTTGAACGAACAGGGGGGCACCCAGGACGATGTTTTGGTCTACCACTTGGGGGATCATTGGGCTCTGGTGGTGAATGCCTCCAACCGAATAAAAATCTGGTCCCTGTTGCTTTCCTCCCTTCCCGAAACCGGGGTCCGGCTCGTCGATGAAACCCTCGAAACAGCCATGGTAGCCATTCAAGGTCCCCAAGCGATTGCCCTTTGCTCCGCAATAGCCAACCTCGATTTTTCAACCATGGCCAACTACTCCGCCCAAACCATGACCTATTTGGGAAGTGAAATCCTGGTCAGCCGAACGGGCTATACCGGAGAAGATGGCATGGAATGGTCCGTTCCTTTCCACCTGGCCAATGCCTTGGCAAAGGACTTGAAGGCCCACGAAATTCCATGGTGTGGGTTGGGTTGTCGGGACACGCTTCGATTGGAAGCGGGGATGCCTCTTTACGGCCACGAATTGGACGAAGGGATTGACCCCATCCAGGCCGGGTTGGGGTTTGCCATTCGAAAGCCTGCGGAAGGTTTTTTCGGAGTCGAGGGTTTGGCCCATCGGATGATGAACCAAACCAGGCGGGTCCGGCGGGGGCTTCTCCTTGTTGGCAAACGAATTGCCAGACAAGGGGACAAGGTCTATCAAGGGGGCTTGGAAATTGGGGTTGTTACCAGCGGGACTTTTGGTCCCTCGGTGGGCGCCTCGCTGGCCATGGCCATGATCGATCCATCCTATGTGCAAAGTATGGAACCAATGGAAATAGATGTCCGGGGTAAAAGGGAAAAGGCGACGGTTACGCCCCTTCCCTTTTACAAGAGAATCAAGGGTTAGGACAATCGTTTTTTACCAGGGAGAATTGTTCCATGTCCAAGCGAAAATATGCGCCCACCCATGAGTGGGTCGAAGGCAAGGATGGCATTTTGGTGGTGGGATTGTCCCAATTCGCAGTAGACCAACTAACCGATGTAATCTACATCGACCTTCCCAAGGTGGGGGTGTCGGTGAGCGCCGGGCAAGCGGTGGCTGAAATTGAGTCGGTCAAAGCGGTAAGCGATATATATGCCCCCGTCGAGGGTGAAATTACCGAGGTGAATTCTGTTTTGGCTACGGATGCTTCGATTGTTTCCCGCGACCCGTTTGGGGAGGGCTGGCTATTCAAGGTCAAGCCAAGCTCGGATGACCCGACCTCTCATCTCCTTACCGAGGTGGATTACCAAGCTCAGATAGCAGGGCAAGCACATTGAGTTTTTGGTCCAGGCATTATTTCCAATAGGCGTCCCGGTTCGGAAAGGGAAGGATTATGTCTTATGTGGTCAACACCAAGGCGGAGCAAAAAGAGATGCTTGAAGCCATCGGTGTACCCCATGTGGAACAATTGTTTGACCAGGTTCCATTCTCTTTGAGGTTCCAAGGGGACTTGTCCGTTCCCGGTCCTTTTTCCGAACAGGAACTGACCAGGAAAATGAGCCGGATGGCCTCCGCCAATCAATCGACAGAGGATCTTGTCTGTTTTTTGGGGGGAGGGGCCTATGATCATTTCATTCCTGCCGCAGTGGATGCCCTTTCCATGCGCAGCGAGTTTTACACGGCGTACACCCCGTACCAGGCAGAAGCGAGCCAGGGAAGTTTGCAGGCTTTTTTCGAGTTCCAAACGCTGATTTGCCAACTTACGGGTATGGATGTGGCAAATGCCAGCCTCTATGATGGGGCAAGTGCTGCCGCCGAGGCGGTCCTCATGGCCATGTCGGTGACCGGTCGTAATGGCAAAGTCGTTTTGGCCGAAACGGTAAATCCGGCCACCCGCCAAGTGATCGCCACCCTGTTGGCCAATCTTGGCCCAAGGATCGAGGTGATACCATGCCCGGGGGGCTTTCTCAATCCGGCCGAAGCGGACCTTGCCCTCGATGATTCCACTTCGTGTCTGGTGGTGCAAAACCCCAATGTGCTAGGGGGATTGGAGGAGATGGCGGACCTATGTCAAAAAGCTCAAAAGAAGGGAGTCCTTTTGATCGTTTCCGTGGACCCGGTCAGTTTGGGCATCCTCACAAAACCGGGCGATTATGGCGCGGATATCGTGGTTGCCGAGGGGCAAGGGCTTGGCAATCCCTTGGCTTTTGGGGGGCCTTACCTTGGGTTGTTGGCATGCCGGGAAAAGTTTGTCCGAAAGATACCAGGACGGCTGGTTGGTCAAACCCAAGACCGAAATGGCAAGCACTGCTTTGTGCTGACTTTGCAAACCCGGGAACAACACATTCGCCGGGAAAAGGCAACGAGCAATATTTGCACCAATCAAGGGCTTTATGCCTTGCGAACGGCGATTCACTTGTCCCTGCTGGGGCCCACTGGTTTGAGGGAAACCGCTTATTCCTGCACCCAAAAAGCACACTACCTGGCCAACAAATTGTTGGAAACGGGATTGGTCCACCTTGACCCTGACCGACCCTTCTTCAAGGAGTTTACCGTAAAACTTGAAGCATCCCTCGCCAGGAGGTGGTCCACTAACGAGATCCTGGATCGAATGTCCGCCCATGGATTTCTTGCGGGTTTTCCCACCGGACGGTGGCTTGTAGGCAAGGGAGATTGCCTAACCATTGCGGTTACGGAAAAACGCACCAAGGAAGAAATGGACCGGTTTGTCGAAGTTTTCTCGCAAATCGCCTAGCCAAACCCCTCCGCTCATCAGGTACCATGCGATGGAAAAGAACCAATCGACCAATCTGTTGTTTGAAATTTCCCGTTCCCAAAGGCGGGCCCATCGGGTGGAGGCGGTCGATGTGCCTGAAATTCCGCTTGAGGCAATGTTCCCACCGGAGGCCTTGGCCAAAGGACCTTTGGATTTACCGGAATTGGCAGAACTGGATATTGTTCGCCATTTTACCAACCTATCCACAAAAAATATGGCGATAGACAGTAACTTTTATCCCTTGGGTTCCTGTACGATGAAATACAATCCCAAACGGCATGAAAGGATTGTTTCATTTCCCGGGTTTGCGGCAATCCATCCGCATGCTCCGGATGGGAACAGTCAAGGCATTCTGGAATTGCTTTTTGGGATGCAGGAGATCCTTGGGGAAATTTCCGGCCTTCCTGCCGTTTCGCTTCAACCGGCAGCCGGAGCGCAGGGGGAATTGACGGCCCTCCTGGTGGCGGCTGCCTATTTCAAGCACAAAAAGGATAGGCTAACTCAGGTACTTGTTCCCGATTCTGCGCATGGAACCAATCCCGCCTCTGCCGCTTTGGCGGGATTCGAAGCGGTAACTGTCAAAAGTCGGGCAGATGGGTTGGTGGACCTTTTGGACCTGAGGTCCAAGGTCGATAACAAGACTGCTGTTTTCATGATCACAAATCCCAACACGCTGGGGCTTTTCGATTACCAGATTGCCGAAATCACCGAAATCATTCATGGTGTAAACGGGTTGGTCTATCTTGATGGTGCCAATATGAACGCAATCCTTGGCATCACCCGTCCTGGGGATTTTGGTGCTGACATGATGCATTTTAATGTACATAAAACCTTTACTGGTCCCCATGGTGCAGGGGGGCCGGGAAGCGGTCCCATTGCGGTGAGGGATTTTCTCGCTCCCTTTCTTCCCTCACCCATGGTGGTTCGGACTCCCACAGGATATGGGCTTTGTTCTGACCGGCCCCAATCCATCGGCAGGGTTCACGGATTTCTGGGAAATATTGGGGTTTTGGTAAGGGGGTTTGCCTACATCTGCACTTTGGGGGGAAGGGGATTGCGCGAAGTTTCCGAACAGGCAGTTCTTAATGCGAATTATTTGCTTTCCCTGGTAAAAGAGACCTTGGAGGTACCAAAGGGCGAATTGTGTATGCATGAATTTGTGGCCAGTGCCCGGCTTTCCCGCCGCGAAAAACGGATCAGTGCCATGGACATTTGCAAGGGTCTCCTTGATTACGGGTACCATGCCCCCACGGTGTATTTTCCCATGGTGGTTCCCGAGGCGCTGATGATGGAACCGACCGAAACGGAAAGCAAGGAAACCCTGGAAGGGTTTGCCCTGGCAATCAAAAAAATAATGTCGGAGACGGCCGAGACCCTGCACCATGCCCCCTATACCCTTGGGATATCAAGGCCGGATGAAGTAGCCGCCGCCAAGACCCCTATTCTGCGGTGGAGGCCTCCGGTTCATGAATCAGGGGCATGATTTCCCAAGGAGACTTCCCGACCGGATGGATCCGGTGTCGGTTGCGATGGCCTGTGACGATGCGATGTTGTCGCTTGCCGAAAAGGGAATAGCAACATTTCGGATCTATTTATGGAGAGAACCGGCCCTTAGCCTTGGGTATTTTCAACCCGCCGCCCTGAGGCTCCCCATGGGGCATCCTTCTCCACGGTCCTGGGCCAGACGGTCCACCGGAGGTGAAGCCTTACTCCATCATCATGAATGGACCTATGCTGTTGCCTTGCCACCAAGTCATCCCCTGGCTAGCCAAGCCGCCTCCCTTCCCTGCCGAGTCCATCAGGGAATTGCCCAAGGCCTGGTGAAGTTGGGTTATCAGGCAGCGTTGCATGAGGGGGAGGGGTTTTACCGGGAACATTCGGGACTATGTTTTCAACACCTCACATCCGGGGACCTTATCGTGGGTGGCCACAAGGTGATGGGAAGTGCCCAACGAAAGCGAAAAGGTGCCCTTTTGCAACACGGTGGCTTGCTCTTGCGGCAAAGCGAGGTTGAAAAACGCTTGCCTGGCTTGGCCGATTTGGAGCCAAACCTGCCTCTTCCGACCCAGGCGGAGTTCGCTAGTTGGCTTGGAAATCTTTTGGGTCCTTTTTCCAAACCCTCTGCCATGGACCTATCCCAATGGGAAAAGGCGTTTGCCCTTGCTCTGGAACAACACCAATCCAGCCAATGGCTGTTAAAAAGGTAATGGGTCCTTCTCCCAAAAAGACAAACCGGTGATAAAGGGAATTCTTCGCTAGGCCTTGTTACCCAAGGGGGGATCGAGGTAGCCTAGCCCGACCAAGGGTATCCAGGCAAAGGCGGAGTTATTGGCGATGGAATTATTGAATCAGGGACTGTTCATGTTCCGCCAGCTTGCGAGCCGGGATGGCCTCAATGGCTTGCTGGAGAGCTTTGGCCCATGGTTTCCGGCCCTGATCTTTTTGATCATTTTTTGTGAAACGGGTTTGGTGGCCATGCCCTTTTTGCCTGGGGATTCGTTGTTATTTGCCTTGGGGGCGATTTGCGCGTTCGAGGGCACGGCCCTTAACATTGGGAAACTGGTTCCGTTGCTTATTTTTGCGGCAATACTCGGAGATGGGGTTAACTATCACCTTGGCAGATGGTTTGGACCTGCGGTTTTTCGGGCCCAAGAATCGTGGTGGCTCAATCCAAAGCATCTGGTCAATGCCCAAGCTTTTTATGAAAAACATGGCGGGAAAACCGTCATAATGGCCCGTTTCGTTCCAATCATTCGCACCTTTGCCCCGTTTGTTGCTGGCATTGGATCGATGCACTATACCCGGTTTTTGGCGTTTAATGTCATTGGGGCGGTTGCATGGGTCAGCCTTTGTATGGGTGGCGGATATGTACTGGGCAGCCAACTCTCGGACAAACATTTCGAGCTGATGCTCGTTGGCATTGTCTTTGTTTCGGTGTTACCTTTGGTTTACGAGTGGTGGAGCCATAGGCGGACTCCGAAAACCGCCTCCTGATAGCCTGGCATACGGGGAATTGGTCCCTTTGCGAAAGAAGTGGGGTCGGAAAAGCGGAATTCCCCCCAAAAGCCCCATGTCATCCTAGAATCTCTCCATCCACAGTATTTGGGGAGGTTGACACCATGCCTTGGGTTGTCCTTTTTGTAGTTGTTTTGGTTATCCTTTTTGGTGCTTTTCTGGCAACCCTTATTCTGAGAACCTCTTGTGGCATTTTTGGTGAGGAGCAGCCCTCCTACAAACGCGCTTTTTTGATGATCATTTTGATAACTGTTCCCGTGGTCCTTTGCTTTGAGATCATTGGGTATGGTGCGGCACGGGCCATGCACGAATCCCTGAAACTGGCTCCCGGATTCTCCTTCATTAACTGGATCCGGTTGCCTCTTGGCATTCAGTGGCAAGCTTTGGGCACTCTTCCCTTGCTCAAATGGGTTCCGGTGGTAATTTCGCTTTGCGTGGCAGGCATTATGATGGTGGCCTGGATTCAATGCACCTTCCGCAAAGGAATCATGATTGTTTTTGTGCAATGGATATTCAACGGGGTAGCCTTGGCGATTCTTGGCAATGTCGGTTATTTTGCCCTTGGGACCTTTGACCGGATGGTTGGCCTTCCTCCCGATGTGAAAGAGTACCTGACGGGTCAACATGCGGTTGCCCAGGACCCCAAAGCAAAAACGGATCCCAAAAGCCCCCCGCCCAGGGATGGAGGGAAATTCCATAACCTGAAGGCGGCACACAAAGCAACCACCGCCCCTGTGCATTCTGATCCCAATGCACCCAAGTCCGCCCCCAGTGATCCGGCGGCCGACCACAAGTCCAATCCCCTTTCCACTTTCCTGGCAGACCACTCCAGTGATTCCCTCCGGAGTTGGGGGCATTCGATGGTGGAATTCCTCGATAGAATGCGGCATGAGGCGGATCCCCTGATCGACACCATTCGTAACCATGCCCATCCCTTAACCCAGCATTTTCCTTCCGGGGTTAATCATTTTCTCGATAACCAGGGCGGGTGGCTGATCCTCATTGGGTTGACGGTAACCATATGTTTCTTTTGGTTAAAACGAACGGTTGGGCGATTCCGGAAAATTACCAGGAAAAAGAAACGGAAGGCCAGTGATACCTGGAATATGGATCTTGCCTGGCATCTGGGTGAACTGGGAGATGTGGTTCACCCCATTGACGGGGTTCAGCTCACCGTTAAGGGGATGCCCGCTCGCCTTCGGGCTGTGGTTCTTTCTCCGGGAACCAAAGAGACACAGGATATTACAGATCGGAGTTTGGATGGCATATTGGACTTCATCCAGGAAGGGATGTCCAAAACCTTGCTTCAAGACCAGCCCCTCATTCGTATATGGGAACCCGCCTATGGCGGATCCAAAGCCTTCGCCAACCTTTGTCAAAACCTGGTAACGATACCAGGCCCCAAAGGAAAAATAACCAAATGGGTTGTGGTTGCGGGAACCGTCGAGTTCAACGCCACCGAGAAGGTTCATGTTGGACTTGCATTTCAAACCGAAAAAGCCACAACCCTTCGCAATCTAACGGTGGATGGCCAAACCATCAAATGGCAGGACGCCATTGGTACAACCGAGGTCATGATTTTGCAAAGGGCTTAACCCCCGGTCCATTCAAGCTGCCACGGCCTGCTTCATGGCAACCGGTTTTTCGACCCGGATTACAAAAGCCTGGTTGGCATAGGTTTCCCGCCACTCTACCGCCGGGAACCCGGCATCCATGAGAACACCTCGTAGCGCTTCAATTTGCAGATAATGAAAACGCCCTTTGCGAGCTTCGACCTTTAACCAGGTGCCTACCTTTTGCATTTCCCAAATGTTGGCAAGCAATCGGGCGGGTCGGCGCCAGCGCTTGAGAGGCCAGATGGATTTCCAGAAAATGGACCAAAAATTGGGTTCGGGGACATTGATTGAAAAGACCAGCCTTCCTCCCGGTCGAAGGACCCGGATGATTTCCCGGAAAACCTCTTTGAATGCCGTATCCGTGTATTCACCAGTCAGGGGATCCTGGGACTCGGCATAGGAAAGCGACAACCCGGCAATCACCCCATCAAAGGAATTGTCCTCAAACTGGGGCAAACCAAAGCTCAGGTCACCCTGTTGGAATGTGATCCGTTCGGGTTGGTCTCCAATTCCGAGTTTGTCACGGAGTCTGGTAATGGCCTCGACATTTGCCGCCGCACAATCCATGGCAACAATCGATCCTACCCTACCTTTGCTGGCCCGGTACAAACCTCCGGTCAACTGCCCCCCCCCACAGCCAATATCAAGCCATTTTTCACCGACCTCGGGGTGGGCCCAACAAATTGTGTCTTCCAACAACTCCTGATAAGGGCGGGCCTGATGTTGGTCCCAAAAAGCCCGGGCACTTTCGTCCCTATGCCACAGATTTTCAGCTATCCTGGTCATGGTAGAATCCTACTTGGGTTGATTTGCCTGTTTGGGAGGAACATCCTTCCCAGCCAATGGGGTCATCCCACCAAAGTCCAACTCTGCAATTTCTTTACGAATCGTTGTTAAAAGATGTTCTTCGATTCTTGCCAGGGCCCGGGCGATTTGGGCACCATCACAAACCCGGTGATCGTAAACAATCCGCACCCGGACGGTTCCTTCCGGGCTAATGGGACCAAAATTAAGTGTTGCTGTCAGGGGCGAGATGGGATGGAGCGATTCCGCACCCAGGGCCCCGTAGGAGCTAAGGCCGAAAGTGCCAAATTTCCGTGCCCGCCATTTTCCGGACCAATCCAGGGTCAGCCACCAGAGCAATCGCCGAATCAACCGGGGGAAACGACTGATACCAAGTGCCAAACGAAAGTGGGAGAACGCTTCCACCGGGCGGGTCTTTGCTTCCAGTACTTTTTCTTCAATCTGCCACAAATCCATCTCCTCGGGACAACGGATTTTCATGAACAGAATGGCCGGGTCACCCTCCACCATGCGTTCAATGGCAAGGGAAGCCACGCTAACAGGGTGTTCAAATAAACGAGTATAGGGATAGGATAAATAGCTCGTTCTGAGTTCGGGAAACTCCACGGCGGCAAGGGCGAAGGCCCGGAGGAAAACCGTATTCCACCCAGGACGGTTGGCAAGTCCCTGGCGTTCTTTAACCAACGGACCCAGGTGCATGGTCCGCTCAACAGGTAGGGAAGGTACCCGTTTGGCAAAATGAAGCAGGTCAACAATCAGGCGCCTTGGTGCAGTTAAACGCCTTGTGATGCCTTCCGCATTTGGTTTGGTTTGGGACCAGACCATATCCAACCTCCATGCCGGATTTTGACCAAATGGAATTATCCCCTTGGGAATTACCAATTGCAAGAGCATTTCAGGTCCGTAAGGTCTTTTTGGGATATATTTTGATTACAAAAGAAACAGCTTATTCTTTTGGATTTTCTTCCGGGCCCCAGGCACTTTTCGGGTCTTCATGGGGTCCCCGGGCTTTTTGCAGCAACCTCGTGAGTTCCCCGAGTTCTGTTTCATTGAGGTGACCCAACTGTTCGGTTCCGCATAAGGTTACTGGGCCCCCTAACCGGTCCAAAAGGAGCTGTCCAGCTTCCGTGAGGTTTAGCCTAACCAATCGGCGATTTTCCTTGGGCCGATTTCGGGTTATCCAGCCCCTTTCCACCAGGGGATCAATCAGCCTGGTGATGTCAGGTGCCCGGGAAACCAAACGCTTGGCTACCTCAAGGGTTGCCAATCCCAAAGAGCCACGAGCCGCCAAAAGTCGCAAGGCGTTGTATTGTTGGGCCGTTAAACCATGTTCCAAAAAAAGCTTGTCCTCCAATAGCCGTAACCGGTCATAAGTCCGCCACAGGTTCAAATAGGCTTCCTGTTGGGGGCTATCGTATTGAAGCTTTTTTCGGGCGATTTGCCCTTGCAAGTTGGTCATGAGCAACAACCCTGTCCCAACCAACCAAACAAGTCCAGGGGCAATCGCTCGACAAATTGGCTGCGCGCAAGTACCGGGGAAAGTCCCCATTCCCGGGCCAACCGCAAACTTTGGGCATCGACATGACTGCCATATCCAACCAGACGCACCCCTTGGGGAAGCAACCTTTTCGCTACCTCCTCCAAATGCCCGGCCGCGACCTGTAAATCAACAAGCACCAACCTCACATTCGCTTCACCCAAAAGGGCCTCGGAGGTTTTCACCTGTTTGGCAGCAAAGCCTGACTTTGCCGCAACTCCATGAATGCGGCTAAAAAAGAGGAGGTCATCGGTCCAGGCAAATACGGTAGTCATAAAGGAAGTTTTGATCCTTGTTGGTAGGGGACCCATCTGAACCCCAAAGGTATTGTAGGGCCACCTTTGGGATCGGATCGGGAAAGGTAGACCGGATCCGGCTTAGCCGGATTTCTCCCTTTTGTTTGGAATCAATGGGCGTAAAAGAGCCATCACACAGGGAGGAATGGTTAAACAAAAGAACCAGGTTCCAGCCAAGCCCATGATCCCAAAAAAGAAACCAGCCGTACATCCAAGCCCTACTCCAGCACACAAACGGTTTTCAAAAACCGTTCCGATTAAACCCAAAATCATGCCTAAATGCAAAACCAATGAAAGAATCACATACAGGGGAACCGCTTCCTCCACCTTGGGATGGACGATCCAGTCGAAAAAATGATGGACAAGAAATGGTCCCCAAACAAAGACTCCGGCCATGGCCCAAAGGCGTATCAACCAGGTGAGGATCATGGGAAAAGTCATTGTTTCAAGCCTATCGCAGGGACAATTGGCAAACAGAACCTCCCAAAAGGAGAATGATTTTCATAAGCAAAGTCGATGTTGCCAAGGTTATTGGAATGGCTGGCCACCTTCCAGGAATAATCGACGCAGATGGGGTCATCCCTAAAGGACCCTCGTTTGGTCCGCAAGGGGAAACAGAAGGTCCCGTTCGCAAAGACAGTCAGATTGCGGACCGGGCAAAAAAGGAAAGTTCAAAAAAGTTGGGGGGATCAACTTTTTGGATAAAGTTAATCCAAATTGGAATGGTGGGTGGTTTTCCCTATTTGGCTCCGCCCAGCTCTTCAATGAAGATGTCCTTGAAACGGACCACAGCCTTGCAATTGCCGTGAATCTGAAGCCCAAGGATGCCCTCGAGCGGAATCTTTTCATCCATTTCGGTGTAATCCACGGTAAGGGTGCCATTTAGCCAAAGCTGAATACGCTTGCCAGTGCAGCGGATTTTGTAATCGTTCCAATCCTCTTTTTTGACAATTTTTGGCAAATCCTCTTTTTTTGGACCAGCAAGGACTTTGTTGCGGCGGCTTTCATCGTAGAGGGCCCCATCAAATCCATGCCCAAGGTCAGCCTGATAGCCTATCATTTCATGGTGGTTGGGGATGCGGACCGAACGAATCTGGACCCCGCCATTGATAAACCCTTCTGTTCCGGTGAGCTTATATTTGAGACGAAGCTCAAAATCGCGATAGGTTTTTTTCGAACATAGAAACTCATTGCGGGGAACCGTTTTTTCAAGCGATCCACCGATTATGGCTCCCTCCTCAATCCGCCAGGTTTTCTGGGTATCCCCTTCCCAACCGTTGAATGTTTTACCATCAAACAGGGAGACAGGATCTCCAGCGTAGGTAGCAACTCCAAGCGACAATACCGCAAAACTGAGTCCCAATTGGCGAAACATTTCTTCTATTCTCCCATTTTGAGGACCTTCCAAAGGAAGGCATATTCATCGGCAACTTCTTCAATCAGTTTGGTGGTAGGCTTCCCCGCTCCGTGACCGGCTCGGGTTTCAATGCGGGCCAGGATCGGAGTATCCCCATTATTGCAATATTGAAGCTGGGCGGAAAATTTGAAGCTGTGCCCGGGAACCACCCGGTCATCCGTGTCTGCGGTAATAACCATCGTCGGTGGGTATTTGGTACCCGGTTTCAGGTTGTGATAAGGGCTGTATTTAATCAGGGAAGCGAAATCCTCCGCTTTGTCCGGGCTGCCATAATCGTCCACCCAGTACCTGCCTGCGGTGAATTTGTGAAAACGGAGCATATCCATTACCCCTACATGAGGCAAACAGGCACCAAAAAGTTCCGGCCTTTGGGCCATACAGGCTCCCACCAAAAGGCCTCCATTGCTTCCACCCCGGATGGCGAGCTTGGGCGTGGAGGTATATTTTTCAGCGATCAGATATTCCGCGGCCGAGATAAAATCATCAAACACATTTTGCTTGCGATCTTTGGTGCCCGCCTTGTGCCAAGCTTTTCCGTATTCACCACCACCACGAAGGTTGGCCACGGCATACACCCCACCCATGTCGATCCAGGTGGCAATGGGAATACTGAAGGCGGGTGTCATGGGAATGTTGAACCCACCATACCCATAAAGCAGTGTAGGGTTGCTCCCATCGAGTTTGATCCCTTTTTTTGCGGTGATGAACATGGGGATTTTCGTGCCATCTTTGGAGGGGTAAAATATCTGCTTTGTCTCATAAAGGGTGGGATCAAACTTCACCTTGGCTTGCCGCAAAAGCTTGCTTTCTCCGGTTTTTATATCGTAGCGGTAAATGGTTGCCGGAGTGGCATAGCCCGAGAAACTGTAGAAGGTTTCTGATTGCGAAGGTTTTCCATCAAATCCCGATCCCGTCCCGATGCCCGGAAAGACCACCTCACGGACAAACTTTCCGGTTGGATCGAAGAGTTTAACCTGGGTTTTCGCATCTTTCAGGTAGCTGGCAACCAGATGGCCACCCACCAAACCCACTCCCCGAAGAGCTTCTTTGGCTTCCGGGATAATTTCTTTCCAGTTGTCCCTGGCTGGCAAGTTCATGTCGATGGCGATGAGCCGCCCGTTGGGGGCTTTCAGGTCGGTTTTTATCAAAAGAATGTTGCCGATCGATTCAACAAGGGTGTATTCGTTTTCAAAATTGTCAACCACCTCCACAGGGTCACTGGCAATGGGTTTGGCCAAATCCTTGACATAAAGACGGTTGCGGGCATCGGTTCCGGTCCGGGCGTTGAAAACGAGCCATTTGCCATCGTCCGTGACACTCCCATAAAAACTCCAGGTGGGATGGTCGGGGCGTTGGTAGACGATGACATCGTCGGCTTGTTTGGTACCCAGTTTGTGGAACATCAACTTCTGATTGAGGTTTAGGCTTTGGAATTGGGCACCTTTTTTCGGTTCATCAAACCGGCTGTAAAAGAACCCTTTGCCATCTTTGGTCCATGCCAAACCAGAAAACTTGACCCATTTCAGTTCGTCCGGGAGATCCTTACCCGTGGCGACTTCCTTCACCCGCCAAGTGGTCCAATCGGAACCAGCTTCGCTCACCGCATAAGCTGCCAATGTGCCATCGTCACTGAAGGAGACCGATCCCAAAGCAACGGTGCCATCCTTTGACCAAGTGTTGGGATCCATGAGGACGGTAGCCGGGCCATCCAGGGTTTCCTGGCTGTAGAAAACCGATTGGTTTTGCAACCCATCATTCTTGAAAAAGAAATAGCGATCCCCATGTTTGGTTGGCACGCCGATTTTTTCATAGTTCCAAAGCGCAGTGAGCTTTTTTTGAAGGACGGCCCGCTTGGGAATGGCCTTGAGGTAGGCGGCGGTTAAACCCGATTGGGCGTCCACCCAGGACCGAACATCGGGATTATCCCTTACATCGTCTTCAAGCCACCGGTAAGGGTCGGCAACGGTGGTTCCGTGGAGGTTTTCCACCAAATCGGTTCGTTTGGTTGCGGGATAAACAAGTGTGGAATCGGCCAACCCAACGGACATTCCCAAACCTTCAAGGATCACCGCTGCCATTACAGTCCTTACCTTCATCATGACAACCTCCCAATGCTATCAAGGTTTTCTTAGATTGAGGGGTCGGTTGCCTCAAGGGGATTCCGCAGGAAAGGACAATGGATTGCCTTTTCCTGTTAATTTAACCTTGAAATCCTTTGGAAGAAGCCAAGGGCCCGAAAATGCTGGCTTGAGGGGATCTTTGGCTGGCCAAATTCTTAATAATGAAGATCATTTTGTAACCATTGGGAATCAGGGTATTTGGTATGCTTTGGCCCAAAGTTGGAGGCTTTCATAGTCTTGAGTGATTCATTCCCTCCCAATTCGCTGCCTTGATGCCATGGGAAAAACCTTTCGAATTCTTAAACGACCCTGGCAGGTTTGCCCAATGGGTAAAGGAACTGATCCTTCCATTCGAATGAATTGTGGATTATTGGAAACGGTTGCAAATCATTATCAGGGTTAAATTGCCAAAAAACCATCCAAATAGGTGGATTCAAAAGGGAAAGCGAATACTTTCCAAGGGAAGCGGATTGTTGCATAAGGAGCAGTTCCATTCCACCACCCAGGAAACCAGGTTGGCTTCCATATGCTGCACCTTGGGAACTGAAAAAACTCCAAGGCAAGCAAAGCCAAAGGAGGTATCAAAAAAATGAACTAATTACGGATAAGAAATTGTATATTGGGAGAACAGGGATACAATCAAATCCAGGAGTCCATTGAACCCTCTTTAACCTTGGAAGGGATTGGTTGGACTAAAGGGTAGCATCGGAAATCACATTTTCATACACTGGCCCAGGGAATTAGTCATGAAAACTCATAAACGCCCAGCACAATCTCTGGTTGAACTTCTTTTGTCTATTTCGATTATTTCTATTTTACTTGGTTTGACTTTATGTGGGGTCTCAAAAGTGTATTTTATGGCAATTTCCTATCAGTCAAAAAACAACCTCCGCCAAATCACTATGGCTTCCCTCCTTTTTGCCAATGACCAAAAAGGGTTATTGCGAATGCGAATAGATCCCGGAACCCATGTGTTTAGCCCCCATGTTTGGATGTTGCCCTATCTCAACCGGCCCATGCCAACCGTGACTCCCCGGGCCGATGGTTTTTCTGTGGAGGTTACCTATCATCAAGTTCCGGAATACCGTGATCCGGCCGACTTTACTTTGGGATACCTCAAAGGGAAACCGAGGGAGGCATTTGTTTCTCCCTCCCTTTGCAGTTATCCTGTCAATGGCCAATGTTACCGGGAAAAAAACAGTTTAAATACTACCTTTTTGGATGGGTTATCCCACACGATTGCCTTTGGTCAACAATACGCGGTCTGTGAAGGGGATTGGCTTGTTTATACAAACCTTCTCAATCCCTTTTCAAGGTCCGGGGAGAGGTGTGCAACATTTGCCGACGATACCCAACATCCGCCAGACATTTTTCCGGTTACCAATAACAATGAATCCCAAGGATCAAAAGCAGGTCTGACCTTTCAGGTTCGTCCCCGTTTCAAAAATGCCAATTGTCTGATTCTTAACACCCCCCACACTTCGGGTTTATCGGTATCCATGTTTGATGGGAGCGTTCGCACCCTCCATTCAGGAATCGATCCAAGGGCCTATTGGGGAATGTTGACCCCTGCCGGGTCCGAAAATTCGGATCATTAACCCTTGGGCCATTCGGGAACGAATCGCCTAAACGAGAATGCATTGCAGTAATTCATCACGATTTCCAAATCGGCGGGTGCCAGATTCCCAGGAGGTAGGGGTTTTGTCAGGTGGGTGAGATTGGGTTGGGACAACCCCAACATAGTGAATGGTTCCCTGAATGGTGCCGGTTTTCCATGCTGCATCATCCCATTGAACCAAAACCTTGGCCGGATGGCGGAGGTTATGACAAGGTTGATCAAGGCAAACAAGCAAATCGGTGTTTTCCAATTCAAGAGCCCTGATAAACCCAGATAAAGCGATTGCTTCAATTAAAGGAATGCGGAGGCCTTCACAAAAATGTCCGGCGGATTGAATTGCCTGAATCAGGTCGCAGGCAATCCGGTCGGATTCTGTGGAAAGAAAAGGTTCAATGGTTTTGGCGAGGAGGATTCTCATTGAAGGAGCCTTTGCAGGACATGAGACCAACTAATATGGAGTTCGTCAATCCTTTTTAACGCTTCTCTCCCCATGGTTTGGGTTTCCTGTTTTTTCCGGTAAAGTTGATCCATCATCGCCGCAAGGTCGATGGGATCGGGTGGGACAATGAATCCATTACGCCCATCCTGAACGAATTCGAGCACTCCACCGGCATCCAGGGTGGTTATGATCGGCTTTTCCGAATGGGCCGCTTCAAGGGTGGGATAACCATAGGAATCCTCATCCAAAGGAAGGTAGGCGGCGGCAAGGCAACCCGAAAGGATAATGGCTTTTTCCTCCTCGGAAATCCAGCGGTTTTCAAAGGTGATCCGTTGGGTCAATTGGTTCTTGGAAATGAGATTGTTCAGGTAGGTGGTGTAGTGTTCTTCTCCTGATTTTCCGCAAAGTCGGAGGCGAACGGGTGTTTTGGTGTGACGCATGGCCTCAATCAGAAGGTGTTGGCGTTTGTGGTTCTGGACCCGACAAACATAAACGATTTCATCGTTTGAACTGTGACAAAAGAAGCGGGCAGGCTGATGAATCGGTGGATAAAGGATTTCGCTATCCAGGCCATTAAAAAACCTGAGTCGCTCGGCAACGATTCTGGAATTGGTGAAAAGTGCTTTGGCTTCCGAAAGGGCTGCCGTATCCAGTTCCCTGAGAGTATTTTTTAATTGTTGCATTTCAGGGGAGACCGGGTGGTCACGGGAAGGATGATTCCAGAGATCGTAATAGTCCCTTAAATGATGGATAAACCAAACGATCTTGTGGGGATGGGGAATGGCATAGGAAAAGGGGCGAAAACAGATGATTCGATCGGCCTGGTTTGCCAGGTCGATGAGGCGGTTGTTAGCGTATTGCCCAATCAGAAGGTCGGACCGGTCGTGTTGGGGAATGTAAAGGACTTCTACCTGATGGCCCTGGTCTTCCAGCTGGATTTTGAGCCAATCGACAATATTCCTGAGGCCACCCAAAACAAAGGGAACAAACGAACTGCAAAGTGCGATTTTCATGAAATTCAAGCCGCTTTTGCAATAGCAGTGGAACAATCCCCCTTCATTGGAATAGCAGGGTCATGGATGACCAAAAGGGCATCCTGTAATGTTTTTGCAATTCTCTGAATGTCCTCTCGTGAAAGGCCCTCGTGGCTGGGCAGGTTTATGCCCCTACAGGCCCAGCTATCGGCCACAGCATAGGTTCTTTCCTCGAAATAGGGCGGCATACAATGGAGAGGATAAAAGACTGGGCGGGTCTCAATTCCATGTTGGTCCAATTGGGACATGATCCAATCCCGCCTGGTTTCGGTAGCACCCTTGAGAAAGATATTGTACATCCAATACACATGGCCGGCCCAATGGGCCTGGCAAGGCAGTTCAATATGATCTGTCAGGCAAGCAAGGGCCTCATCATACCAATGTGCCATTTCCTTGCGGCGTAAAAGGGCCGTTTCGACCCTTTCCATTTGGCCAAGGCCAATAGCCGCCTGGATATTGGTCATGCGATAGTTGTAGCCGATGACGGGAAACCAGTAACGGCGGTTGGGATCCATCCCTTGTCCGCGGAAAAGCCTCAATTTTTGGGCCAGTTCATCATCGTTGGTGGTAACCATTCCCCCCTCGCCGGTGGTAAGGATCTTGTTTCCAAAGAAACTGAAGGTGGCACAGGTCCCAAGGGCCCCTACCCGTTTGTTCCCCACAGTGGCACCATGTGCCTCGGCCGCATCCTCAAGCACAAACAGATTGTGTTTTTTGGCAATGGCGTTAATCGCATCCATATCCGCCGCATGACCATAGAGATGAACGGGAATGATACCTTTTGTCTTTGAGGTAATTTTTGCCTCGATGCAGGCGGGATCGATATTCATTGTTCCCGGTTCAACATCGACAAGTACCGGTGTGGCGTGGCAATATTTCACACAATTTGCCGTGGCAATGTAGGTTACCGTGGGAATGATCACCTCATCGCCTGGACCAACACCCAGGGCCACCAGGGCCAGATGCAATGCCGTCGTGCCATTGTTGCAGGCAATAGCGTGTTTTACCTGGCAAAACGCCGCAAATTGTTCCTCAAAGAGGGAGATGTATTTCCCCACACTGGAAATCCATGTGGTTTCCATACAGTCCATTACATATTTTTTTTCGTTCTCTCCCAAAGTAGGTTGGGCTACGGGAATGCGTTTCATGGTTTAGCCCCTGGTTATCATGCGGATGCGGGCGGGAACCCCAACAGCCAAACCGTTTGCGGGTAAATCCCGGACGACTATAGCTCCCGCTCCGGTGTTGGTATTTTCCCCAATGGAGATTTTGGGAATGACTTTGGTACCAATTCCCAAAAAAGCATGATCGCCAACGGAAACATTTCCAGCCAGCCCACATTGTGGTCCAATGTGGGCAAAGTCTCCGATTCGGCAATCGTGATCGACCGTGGCCCCGGTGTTAATGATGGCTCCCTCTCCAATAACGGTTGAAGCATTGATTATGGTACCCGCCATAATGGCGGTACCCGCGCCAATGGTAACTGTTGGCGAGATGATGGATTGCGGGTGAATCGCACTGGCCAGCGTGTAGCCCAATTCTTTTAACTGAACAAAAAGTTTGGCACGAACGCGGTTGGATCCAATGGCAACATGGGCTTTGGAATACCCTTTTCTCCGAAGCTGTTCGAGGGGTTCCCTTTCCCCAAAAAGGACTGGGGTTCCCAGCAGGGTACCCGTTTCCATCGGGGTATTTGCCACACAATAGGCAACCTTTTCTCCCGCAGCCTGGAAAATCTCCATGACAACTTTGGCGTGGCCCCCTGCGCCCAACAGGACGATGTCATTACTCGGAGTAGCCATTGATTCGCTCATAGAGCTCCTGCCTTTTGCCAGAAAGGGGACAAAGGGCGGGCAAAAAGGACCGTGGCTTTTTTCTCGGCACAAAGGCGTTCCTGAAGCCAATGCTTCAATTGTCCTGTTTGGGGATCGACAATACGCATGATAAGCCCATGGCTTTCAAAGGACTTACGCCAATTTTCCGGAGTAGTCCCTCCCTCTGCAAGGGATTTAGCGTCAAAATCCACAAGCCAGGCTGTTTCGCCAGTTGCCCACCGGATTGCTCCTTTCAGGATATCGGTCTGCGAATGGGGGTAGCCAAGTCGGATCACCGTATCGCCCGGATCCCCTGGATACAGGGTATCGAGGGGAGTGAATGCTACCGATTCGGTAGACAATACCCTGGGATGGTTGACCGTCGAATGTTGGGTCGGATCCCCGGAAAGATGAAGGAGTCCCTGCTCCTGGGTCGATCCCGGGGCAAAGGGAAAAAGGCGAATCCATTCCCCGAGGCCATGAAGGTCAAGGGTCGAGCGAAGCAACCTGGCTTCGGATTCAACGGGTTGTATAGCCCAAATGGTCCCTCGTTTTCGTAAAGCTTTCGAAGCAGCAAGAGTGTAGTAGGATTGGTGGGCACCGACATCCACAAAAGTGTCACCGGGCAGAAGAATTTTTTCCAACAACAACCGGGTTCCACAACCAAGTTCGCCGGTGGTAAGGAGTTTGGCCAACCCCATGGTATCCTTGCGATCAAAGAAAATGGTACCCGCTTCGGATTGAATCAACAGGCGGTCCTCACCACAATCGACATGCCTCCTTCGGAAGGCCAGTTCCCATTTCTGATGGAGTTCCTGGAGGTTTTCATTTTGGCGGTTCAAATGGGAATGGATGCAATCGAAGGCCAAGTTTTGGGACGCTTGAAACCGGGTCAATTCATCCATCATCGAGGCAGAAAAATATCGTCGTGATTTTTGTAATAGCCCACCTACGGCGGGTTTAACCAATTGTTTAAATGAGGCTCCCAAAGATCCCCAAAAACCAGGCCGGGGAGGGGAGGGACCGTTTTTATAACCTGGTGCAATTGCTTCAAAGGCTGGTTCAATAACAGGTAACGCCGACGGTTGGCAAGCCAACGCCGCTTTAAGTAATCCGTCCAGGGTAGCTTGATTGGGAGAATCCTTCACCATCATCTCCCTGTTGTAAACGGATTCCAAACGAAAAGTCAATCAATCATTTGGGCACAAATTGCGATAAACCAAAACAGAAGTGGGGGGTGATGGGGTTAAAAGAAAATCCATTGAACCAGGAAAAGGATCGGCAGCAAAACCACCAAACTTATGAGGAGGTATTTCAAGAAATGGGGCGTGGGAAAATGGAGTTCCCTGGCGATGGCCTCAACCATGAGGTTGGGACCATTGCCGATGTAGGTCATGGCACCAAAAAAAACCGCACCGGTGGAAATGGCAGCAAGGATTTGGGGACGGTTTTCTGCCAATTGGGCGATTTTTTCGGGTGAACCCGCCGCGGTTGTGGCGAACGCCATGTAGGCTGGAGCATTATCGAGGAAGCTGGAGCTCAATCCCGTTAACCAATAATAGTGGGGGCTGGATAAGCCCTCCAGGGTTTCAGCGTTTTGAGAAAGCAAAACAAGGGCTGGGCCCATGGTGATAAAAATTCCCAAAAACAGAATCCCAACCTCACCAAGGGGATGCCACGAAAACGCATTGGTTTGTCGAACATTGCCCTTGGTAACGATAAGGGATCCCAAAGCACAAAGCACCATTATCCCTGCACCCAACAAGGGATGGGGAATTTTAAGGAAAAGCCCCAAATGGGCCTGGGTCCATTCGGTTACCCGTGCGGACTGGAGGAGAACAGCCAAAAGAATTCCTGCAAGAAAAACAAAATTGCGTTTGCCAATGAGGCGCAAAGGGCCTTCCCACCCTTTGCCATTCCAATCCTTCAGCGTTTCGGTTTTGTCCCTTATCCGATGGACAGCAAGAGAAAGGGGAGGATGCTTTCGCCAAAGGTGGGTATCCAGAAAGAAAAACAGGGTTAAAACCAAGCCATTGGCTACCAGCCATTGGGGCCAAAGCCTAATGGTCCAAAGGAAATCCACACCATGGAGGAAGCCCAAAAACAGCGGAGGGTCCCCCAAGGGGAGCAGTAATCCGCCAAGGTTGCTGACAATGAAGATAAAAAAAACTGGTATATGCCACGATTTTCGTTCCCGATTGGCCTGGAGAAATGGCCGGACAAGTAAAAGGCTCGCCCCAACGGTGCTAACCAGATTGGCAAGGAGTGCCCCCAATCCAAGGATAAGTGTGTTCGTCCAGGGTCGCCCCTCTATTTTTCCAACCATGGCGATTCCGCCGGTAACGATATAAAGGGAGCCAACCATGGCCAAAAAGACCGCGAAATCTTCAATACTTTTGACCAATAACGACACACTTGCCCCATTGGTTTGGTTGCTGCAAGCAGCCAAAAAAACAAGAACGGGCAGGGAGCAGATCCCGGTTACCAGAAACTTATGGGCCAAATCCTTCCACCAAGGGGCGGCAAGGATTGGCAAAAATGAAATCAGGATTAAAAGCAGGGCAAAGGGGATAATCGACCACCATGGGACGAAAAAAGGTGTGTTTTGGTTTCCCCAAACCGGGCCGACAACCATGAATAGCCCAACAATGGCGCTAAATCCAATCCTCATCCCTATCCCTTGGTGGTAATTAAACAGGCCTAGGGGTGACCGTTAAAGGCAAATTATTTACAAAACCTGAACCAGTTGGTTATCGGACGGCCCATTTTTGCCAGCCCGTTGAAAATGTGTCTTTTTCGACCCCTGAAAACTCGAGAACCTGATCCAGGCTGCGGGTAGTATTGTTATCATCCAGTTGGTATCCTTCCACAAATTTGGGAAACTTGGAGGCGGTGGGACCAAAGGCCAAATAATAGACGGCACTAGCCTGCATGGCCGGAGCTTCAGGGCCGTTTGCATCCCCACAAAGGACTTGCCACCCATTCCATTTCTTGGAAAGCAATGCAACCTTGCGCCGCTCTTCCACCAGCGGTTTAAGCGTTTGTTTGGCAATTTTCCAGGTAGTGGCACGGCCAAAACCCAACACCAACCATTCGGGGATTTTGTTTGCTTTTTTGGCTTTGCGGCCCACCATCATCGCTGCGGCCAACTCCCCTGCCCGATGATCGCTTAACAATCCATCTTTTACGGAACCGACTGTTGTCGCCGCCCGGAGGACCCAATCCCCGGAATTGATTTCAACCAAATCACCCTTCTCCGGAGAGCGTTTTTCGACCCTTCGAAGGTAGGTTTTGAATTGGTCCGGATTCGCCCAAAGAAAGATCCCCAGTTTTGCTTCCTGGGTATCGGACTCGTCGAGATCAAGGGTTTGAATGGCAAGTTCACGATGTTTCTCGGCAAGGGCTATCCATTCTTGTGCCCGTTTTCCCGATGTTTTTGGGGTAAGGATGACGATGTTTTTTCCTTCTGCAATGACAGGCTCTTCATTGGGAAGGACAATCTTGAACCATGTCACCAATTCCTTCAATCGTTCATCCGATTCCTTGTTGGGTGAAGGCACCGGTTTTTTGGTACCTTGGGCAATTAAGCCGGTTGGCAATGTGCAGGAAAAACTTATTAACAGGGCCGAAAGGGCCAAGGATCCGCAAATTCCACGATTTTTCATAGGTCAACCCCTTGCCTTGGACCCTTGCTTCCCCTTTTAATTCTACAGAGACAAAGTCCCTTCCTCCAATCCTCTCAAGGAGTCTTCCGATGTTCACCCTCCTTCGAAATTGTGCATTTTTGGGTTTGATGTTTTTGCCTTTCACCCAGGGCCTTTGGGCCGAGGAAGAAGCCAAGGTAATCAAAGCAACCATCAAGGCAACAGAGGGGAAGGAACCTGGCAGTCAAATATTGACCCTAACCTTGAACATCGCTTCTCCCTTTCACATTTATGCCAATCCGGTAGGTTTGGAGGATTTGGAAAATGTCCAAACGACTGTAAAGGTCTCCGGCAAAACCGCCCTAAAAAGTGTGAAGGTAGAATATCCCAAAGGCAAGCTGGTCAAGGACAAACTGGTGGGGGATCACAGCATATATGATGGCAAAGTGGAAATCCCCATCAAAGTGATTCGCGCCGAGGGAGACAAGGGGCCACTTGAGGTGCTTATCAAGTTTCAGGCATGTGATGAAAAGCGATGTTTGCTCCCTTCCTCGGTCAAGGTCGAACTTAAATGATGTCGGTAATGTTTCGAAACAGGGTCATTCTGACCTTGGCTGGCGTTAACCCTGCCCTTTTGCTTTTGGCTCTTACCCTGGCAAGTGTCGGGGCGCAGGAATCACCAAAACCTGCCTCACCCATTAAGCTTAATCGCCTGGTTAAGGAATCCAGCCCATATCTTCTTCAACATTCCAAAAACCCGGTCGATTGGTTTTCCTGGGGGGACGAGGCATTTGCCAAAGCCAAGAAGGAAAACAAACTTGTATTCCTCTCCATTGGCTACAGTGCCTGCCATTGGTGCCATGTCATGGAGAAAGAATCGTTTTCGGATGCGGGTGTTGCCAAAATCCTCAATGATCATTTTATTTGTATCAAGGTTGATCGCGAGGAACGCCCGGATATTGACCATGTTTATATGAGTGCTTTGGCTGCCCAAGGGACTCCAGGGGGGTGGCCACTTTCCATGTTCCTGACCTCTTCAGGGAAACCGGTTTTCGGAGGCACCTATTGGCCCAGGGAGGATCGGATCCTTGGAGGGAAACCGGTCAGCGGCTTCAAAACAATCTTGGCCCGGGTGGTAAAACTTTGGGCCGAAGAACGGGCAGGTTTGGAAAAGCAGGCGGAATCCTTGGCTCAGGCCACCACCCGGGTCCTTGGGGGGACAGTTTTGGGCCGATCCATCAAAGAACCAGGCCTGGAAATGGTGGACAAGGCGTTGGCTGCCCTTGAAGAAAGTTATGATCCCGAATTTGGTGGTTTTGGCGATGCTGATAGGCAATTCAAAGGACCCAAATTTCCCTCCCCGGGGTCGCTGCTCCTCTGGATTCATGCCATTCCCCGGAAACCGGGTTCCGATTATGCTGCAAAACTGGAGCGGACTCTGGATCAAATGGGTCGAGGTGGCATCCACGATATGGTGGGCGGTGGGTTTCACCGTTATTCCACTGAACGAACCTGGACCGTTCCCCATTTTGAAAAAATGCTCTACGACAATGCCCTCCTGCTGGAGGTCTATGCTCGTGCTGCCAAACTCGGTCGAAGCCCTGCCCACCGTCGGACGGCAACGAATATTGTTTCTTTTCTGAAAAGGGAAATGACCGACCCGGAAGGTGGGTTTTATAGTTCGCTGGATGCAGATTCGGTGAATCGGGCCGGCCATGAAGAGGAGGGCAGTTTTTATGTTTGGACGGACGAGGAATTGAAAATTGCCCTTCCCGACAAGGATGAAAGGAGGATTCTGGTTCGCCTTTTGGGTGCCACGCCGGGAGATCCAAACTTTGAAGGGAAAGCGCACATCCTAAGGCAACCAAAGACCCCTTCCGAATGGTCAAGGGAGCTAAAACTTCCAGAAAAAGAGGTGCATGCCGCATTGCAAGCCGTAGGGGAAAAACTCCTTTTGAAACGCGAAAAACGGAACCGTCCCTTCAGGGACACCAAGGTTTTGTCCGGGTGGAATGGGCTAGCCATAGCCGGGTTGGCGACGGCGGGAAAGCAACTGGATTTACCCACCGCAACCGCCATGGCCAAAGAGGCGGCCCATTTTGTCCTTGCCAAAATGCGGGACTCAACCGGGGGCTTGCTGCATAGTTGGGCGGCAAGTCCCGGGGAAAAACCAAAAGCCAGACACCCGGCTTTTCTTGAGGACTATGCCTATCTTGTTTATGGTCTTTTGGCCCTCCATGAAGCAACTGGCGAAACGAGGTGGCTCGGGGAAGCACAGCAGCTTGCGGATGCAATGATTGAACGATTTGAAGACCGCGAATGGGGTGGTTTTTTTATTGCCGCACCCAAAGAAAATAAACTGTTCGCCCAGGCAAAGGATCAGTACGATGGGGCCCTTCCATCCGGAAACAGCATGGCGGCGATTTGCCTTGTTCGCCTTGGCAAATTCCCCAAAGGGGATAAATACTCCGCCGCTGCGAAACGAACTCTTCAGGCTTTTTCTGGAACCCTTCAATCCCGACCCAATTCCCTGCCCGCAATGAATATCGCTTTGTTCGAAGTTGAAAAATAGGGCCCGTTTTCCAATAATCAAGGAGTTCCCGCGGCCCATTCCAATCCCCCCTTCCTGGCGAACCTCAAAATCCTAGAATAAAAAATTCCCACAAACCGCCGGCCCCAAACTCCCCGTCGAGGTTCCCCAGTGACCACCAAAGCTCCGGTTGAAAACGGTTCAAACTTTCGGTTTAGTCGTACCCAATGGCTCATCCTAACAGTGGCGGCCATTGGGTTTTTGTTTGATACCTATGAACTCTTGATGACCCCTCTGGTTTTGGCTCCGGCCCTATCAGAACTGCTCAAGGTCCCAGTCAATCATCCCGATGTGACCAACTGGGTTGGAAGGGTCCTTTGGCTTACCGCCCTTTGTGGTGGGGTTTTTGGACTTTTGGGTGGCTGGCTTATTGACCGATTTGGCCGAAAAACGGTCATGATGGGCAGCATTTTCGTCTATAGTTTTTCACCTGTTTGTGCCGGATTTTCCACGGACCTTACCACGCTGATCTTTTTTCGCTGCACCACTTTTGTCGGGGTTTGTGTTGAATTTGTAGCCGCGGTGACCTGGCTTGCGGAACTTTTTCCTGATAAAAAGATGAAAGAACTCGCCATCGGTTGGACCCAGGCCTTTGCCTCGGTCGGCGGGTTACTCGTTACTGCCATGAGCTCCTGGATTGGATACGCCGTCAAGGAGAAATGGTTTCCCGGGTTACCCGTTGGTGATCCCGGTAATTCGGCTTGGCGCTACACTCTCATGACCGGTCTGATTCCAGCCATCCCAATTGCCCTGCTTTTGCCCTTTGTTCCGGAATCGACCGTCTGGCGCGAGCGGCGTTCCCTTGGAACCCTTAAACGACCAAGCTTTTTTGAAATCTTTTCGCCCACCCTGATCCGGACAACCATTGTGGGTTCGTTGCTCTCGGCCTGCGCCTATGCGGCTGCGTTTGGCACACTCCAGGTCACGGTAACCCAAGGCATTCCGGGTTTACCCACGCTCAGGGAACCATCCGGGAAAATGGCCGACCTGGGCAAACAAAACAAAAAAATGAGTGCAGACCTGGCCAATATTCCGTTGGATGGTGATCCATCCCTCCTCAACAAAAAAATCAACGAAAACCTCAAAGCCATGGGCAAAATCAATAAAGAGGAGATCCAGCCGGTTCGTGAATCTGTCCAGTTCAAACAGGAACTTGGTGGCCTTTTGGGGCGCATCCTATTGGCGATCGGCCTTACGGTGATTGTCTCAAGGCGGGTCCTCCTTTGGATGTTCCAGGTGCCAGGTTTGGTCATCATTCCCCTGGTTTGGTTTTATGCCTTCTTCAATATGCCTGAACAATTTGGCTGGGGAGTGTTCCTTGCAGGCGTCGTGATCGTTGCCCAATTCAGCTACTTTGGCGAATACCTTCCCAAGGCGTTTCCGGTTCACCTGAGAGGGACGGGTGGAGCTTTCGCTACCAATGTTGGTGGCCGAATGTTCGGCACATCCGCTGCTTTTCTTACCACTTCTGTCATCGCCCCTTTGGTTACCTCCCATGCGGCCCAAGGGGAAAAGGTTGCGGTGGCAGCGGGCATCGTTGGCCTTTCCGTGTTTGCGTTGGGATTCATCCTTAGCTTTTTCCTTCCTGAACCACCGGCAGAAGGACATTCCTAGGGTCCTCCCGGTTTTTCTCACCATAGTAGGATTCGACCTATGCGTGTTGCGGTGATCACGGCCGGGGCCGCAGGGATGATCTGTGGTTCATGCCTTAATGACAACACCCTGGTTCGGGCACTTCGGGAATTGGGCCATGATGCAGAGCTGATCCCAACCTACACCCCTATTACAACCGACGGACCCAATGCGACTTCAAGCAGGGTTTTCATGGGTGGTATTCGCATCTATTTAGAGGAAAAATATCCTTGGTTTTGCCGTTTGCCAAATTGGATGACTTTCTGGCTGGATGCCAATCCACTCCTGCGCCTGGCAGGAAAATTCGCCGGTTCATCGGATTATTCATCCCTTGGAAACCTTACTCTTTCCCTGCTTTCCGGGGAAAACGGCCCCCATTCCCAGGATATGGCCACCCTTTGCGATTACCTTGTCAGGGAAGCCCGCCCTGACATCCTCCACTTGAGCAATGCCCTTATTTCCGGCATTTTGCCGATGGTTGCCAAGCGGTTGCCGACTCCCATCATTGTTGAAATCCAGGGAGACGACATTTTTCTGGATGGTTTGAACCCAAAGCAAAAAGTGCTTGCCATCGAGGCCATCCGCAATAACACAAAAAATGTGGCCCGGTTTCACACTCCCTGTGTGGACTATGCCGATTACATGGCAGAGTACCTGGGTATTGATCGGGGCCGGTTTCATGTGGTACCCCTTGGAATTGATTTAAGCGACTACCAAAATACCTGCAAAAAACCAATCGGTGGTGCCCCAGTCCTCGGTTATTTTGCCAGGATGTGTCCTGAAAAAGGCTTGGACCTATTGATAGATGCCTGGCTGTTGGTTCGAAACAAGCCTGACCACAAACAATTGAAACTCCTGGTGGGAGGGTACCTTGGCCAAACCAATCAGCCCTTTTGGAAAGCTCAACTAAAAAAGGTGATAGACCAAGGTCATGCAGGGGGATTGGTGCACCGTCCCTGTGCAACCAATGTCGAAAAAAGCAGGTTTTTTTCCCAATGTGACCTGTTTTCAGTGCCCGCCAGGATGAGGGAACCCAAGGGGATTTATTTACTGGAGGCTTGGGCCCATGGTCTACCCGTAATTGTGCCCCAACATGGATCCTTTCCCGAGTTAATCACACAAACCGGGGGAGGAATCCTTTTTGAAAAGGCTAATGTTAATCAATTGGCGGATGCCATTGAGTCCTTGTTAAGATGCCCGGATCATGCCCAGGCATTGGGGCAAAAGGCAAAACGCATTGTCGGGGAAAGGTTTACCTCCGAAACCATGGCTCGTTCAACTTTGGCCAGTTACTCCGAGGTTTTGGCTTGAACCCGGGCGTTGGTGTGCCACGCTTCGATGACAAACACAAGTAAGCCGGTCCAAATAAGTGCAAAACTGGCCACTCCCCCCATGGTGAGGGTTTCCCCCAAAAAAACAATGGCAACGATCATCTGCACGGTAGGTGAAAGGTATTGCAAAAAACCCATCAAACTCAAAGGAAGGCCTCTTGCTCCGACCCCGAAAAACAGGAGGGGTGCTGCGGTAACCGGCGCAGCAAGGAGAAGCCAAAGGTCTTGCTGAAAATTTCCACTTAAAAAGATCCCTGTTCCTTCCCAATACCAGAACAACAGAAAACCAAGGGCAACCGGACAGATGAGTGTGGTCTCCAGGGTCAATCCGGCAATCGAATCGATCCCCATTTTTTTGCGTGCAAATCCATAGAGCCCAAAACTGAGCATTAACCCCAATCCCAACCAGGGCATTTTCCCAAAAAGGACGCCTTGAACAAGAACACCTGCACCGGCAAAACCAAGGGCAACCCATTGGGCAAAGCGGAGTTTTTCATTAAAGACGACAAGGCCCAAAAGCACGCTAAACAGGGGAGTTATGTAATAACCAAGACTTGCCTGCAAAACTTCACCCCGGGTAGTTGCAAGGATGTAAAGAAGCCAGTTGGCTGCGATTAGCAAGGTTGAAACGATGGCTGCCAGGGCTAACCGGGGACTTTTTAGCCACCGTAAAACTTCATGCCACCGACCGGTGATCCCCGAAAGGACGGCAAGCAGGATTCCGCTCCAGGCGACCCTGTGGGCCAGAATTTCTCCGGGGGATACCTCCTTGAGGAGGGCGAAATAAAGGGGCATGAACCCCCAAAGCAAGTACGCCAAAAGCGCACAGACAAATGGACCCCGATTCATGAACCGGTTCTCAAAAATCGGGTTGGAACCAATGGGTTATTCGCCGAGACCAAGGACATCTTCCATTTGATAAGAACCCGGTCGTTTTCCAGTTAAGTATTTGGCGGCGGCAAGGGCCCCCTTTGCATAACTATCCCGATTGTGACCTTTGTGAACCAATTCAAGCGTTTCACCCAAGGTCGTGAAAATAACCGTGTGTTCGCCAACATTATCGCCACCCCGCACCGCATGGACCCCGATTTCATGATGGGGTCGTTCTCCCAAAAACCCTTCCCGGCCATGTTGTAGATGGGTTTGTCCCATCTCCTCCTGGACGATTCGTGCAAATTGCAAAGCCGTTCCCGAGGGGGAGTCTTTCTTGAACCGATGATGCCGTTCAATGACCTCTACATCGAAACCCTTGTCACGAAGCACCTTGGATGCCACCCGGGTAAGTTCAAAAAGCACATTAACGACAAGGCTCATGTTGGGGGAAAAAAGAACGGGAATATGATGGGCTGCGGCCAGAATCTCCTGTTTTTGTTCGAGGGTGTGGCCGGTTGTGGCTACCACCAGCGGAATTTTCCTATCCATGCAAGTCTTCAGAATCGACATCGTACCTTCGGGTGTGGAAAAATCAACAAGAGTATCCACCCGAACATCAAGGGGAATGTCTGCCGTGAGGGGTACCCCCAAGGCTCCAATCCCTGCAAGTTCGCCAATGTCTTTTCCCTGGCTAGGATTTTTGGCCCAATCCACTCCCGCCACGATTTTTAGGCTATGGTCTTCGAATCCCAAAGCAACCAACCGATTGCCCATGCGGCCAGCCGCACCATTAAATGCAATCTGAATCTTCATGCTCATTGAGGTGCATCCTTAAATTGGGCCCAATGGGGGATTTTATGAAAACCGTCTCCATCGGGGATGGTGAACCTTGGTGATTTTCGGGTGAAAATCGAAGCCTTCCCATTCCAAAAAATTGGTTAAACCCAAACTTGTCCTTTCGGTAGGTTATCTGCAAGCCCTTGTTAAAAATACCTTTGGAGTTGTTCGATGTCGCCACACCCTTTTGCCAGATTTGCCCAAAAATGGTTTGTCACCGGGTTCCTCCTTTTCGGCGGTTTGGTTCATGGCGAGGATTGGCCAGGGTGGATGGGACCAAGGGGTGATGGGACTTGGAATGAAACCGGGTTGACCGAAACCATTCCTTCAGAAGGCTTAAAAGTAAAGTGGCGTGTTCCTGTAGGGGTTGGTTATTCCGGGCCAGCGGTTGTGGGATCGAAAGTGTTTTTAAGTGACTTCCAAAAGGAAACAGGGGAATCAACCAACGATTTCAATGCAAGGGCCCAACTCAAGGGGACTGAACGGCTCGTTTGCTTTGATTCCCAATCGGGGAAATTGCTTTGGCAATATGCCTATCCGGAAGAATACAAGATTTCCTACTCGGCCGGGCCAAGGGCGACCCCAACGGTACATGGTGACAAGGTTTATCATTTGGGGGCGGAAGGCCACCTTGCTTGTTTGGAAACCCAGACAGGCAAACTTGTCTGGAAAAGCAACCTCAAAAAAGAGCTGGGATCCAACACCCCACTCTGGGGATTTTGCAGCCATCCTCTCGTTCATGATGGCCATGTTTACCTGATGGCCGGGCCCGCGGAGGGGGCGCTAGTCTGTTTGGACCAAGCCACAGGCAAATTGAAATGGAAGGCCCTGCCCACCAAGGAACCAGGCTACGCGCCGGTGGTCCTCCATCGTGGCAAAATGGGGCCAGAGTTGTTGGCCTATTTTCCCGAAGGAGTAGCCTCAGTCTCTCCTATTTCCGGAAGCGTGAATTGGCAGGTAGGCTTAACCCCCCAATATGCCATGTCCATTTCCGGGCCCAGGGTTTTCGGGGATGTCATCTTTGCATCGGGTATTGGAGATACGGGGGTTGCCCTGGAAATGGTTCCCGGAGAGCCAGGCAAATCCAAGGTCAGGGAGCTTTGGCGCGAAACGAACAAAACGGGTGTTCCTACCGCAAACTCAACCCCCCTCATTGTCAATGGAGTGATTTATGGGTGCGATTGTCAGAATGGCGCATTTCGGGCTGTGGATTTACGGACGGGCAACAGGCTTTGGGAAAGCTTCATGCCAACAACCGGGAACCGTCGAGGGGGCCATGGAACGGCTTTCATTGTCAAGGCAGGAGATCTTTTTTACCTTTTTAGCGAGACGGGCCACCTTGTCCTTGTGAAACCAAACCCAAAGGAATATGTCGAATTGGGCAGGTTTAAAGTTTTGGAGCCCACCAACGAAAGTTTTGGCAGACCAGTCGTTTGGTCTCATCCGGCCTTTGCCCAAAAAGCCATGTTTGCCAGAAATGACAAAGAATTGGTTCGGGTTGAACTTGGAAAATAATAACGACAATTATCGGGCCAAAACAGATACCCTATGAGAATAAACTGGGGAACTAGGATTCGAACCTAGACAGAATGCTCCAGAGGCATTCGTGCTACCGTTACACTATTCCCCAAAGGAAACAATTATTTTCGTTGCTTGGAATTAATTGTCAAGCCAGGGCCCTTTTTTAGGAAAATATTTGCCCCAATAAAGCCATCGACAGGGCATCCATTTGGCCCTTTACTTGTCCGAAATAGGGAGCGCCCGGTCGCGAATTTCGAACGGATTGCTAACAATTTCGGTTTTTCGAAGGTTAGCAACCATTTGCCACCGCTACCGCCACCGCCACCGTCGCCCTCGCTCCGCTCGAACTCCCTACGCTTGGTCAACCCGCCCAAGAGGGAGTCTTTTGGAAAACTTTGTGGGGAATGTTAATTGTCGCCGAAAAAAGGCAAGGCCTAAAGGTCGGATTTCGCTTAGGAACTTGTTAGCAATAACCGCTTGAAAGTTGGAATAGCTGGAAATACCTGGATGTGACAACTACAATCACAATACCCTGACCGAGTAGTTTCAATAACCAAATTCTGGCTAGCCCCCTAGAATTCAGGGATTGAATACTTTTCCTGGGGTTCAATTAGCCTTTGGAAAAGATATTAATGTTTATCCGAAGGTTTCAAAAAAGGATAAATTTAAAATGAATGTACATTATGGGTGTGGATTTAGTAGCTGTGAAGGATGGGAAAATTTTGACGCATCTCCTACTTTGATCATTGAGAGAATCCCATTTTTTGGATTATTTGTAAAAAAAAATAATGGGCGATTTCCGAATAATGTTAAGTACGGAAATATAGTTAAAGGGTTGCCTTTGAAAGATAACTCAATTGACCTTGTTTATTGTTCGCATATTCTTGAACATCTTTCTTTAAATGATTTGAAAATTGCCCTAAAAAATACATATAAAATGCTAAAGGGGGGGGGTGTTTCAGATTGGTACTTCCGGATTTGGAATTTGATGCAAGAGAGTATATTAATAATTTTAATTGCGACGCTTCTATTTCTTTTTTAAGGAAGAGTCATCTTGGTGAAGAAAAAAGAGAGCAAGGAATAATTAAAGCACTAATTAATTATTTAGGGAACAGCAAACACCTCTGGATGTGGGATTATAAATCTCTTAAAAAAGAACTGGAATATTGTGGTTTTCAACAAGTTAGAAGGGCTAAATATAATGACAATAAAAACATCAATTTTCTTAAAATAGAAGAAGAAGGAAGGTGGAATAATTGTCTTGGGATTGAGTGTTTCAAATAGATTTTAAAAACATTAAAATGCCACCTCCCTTATCTGGGGATCAAGCGGATTTGCCTTACATCCCCTACGGCGGGTCCTGGTTTGGATAGGGCTTTAAGATCGAGCCGTTTTCTCCCCGAGGTTTCGAGTGTAATATTTCCAACCACAAAAGGCCGAAACACCTGAAACCCACCCGTTTCCACCACTTTGTGTTTGAGAGATTCATTCCCAATAGAAATCTCCAATTCCGCTCCACCTGACCCATTACCACATCCCTGGAGGATTTCGACCTGATATTCGCCGGCTTTATCCAGAGTAAATTCCCACCAGGCCGCATCCTCCTTGACCACCCAAAAACCAAGGGTTTGTTTATGTGGCAAAGGTTCAAAGCGTAACATCGCCCCAGTGACCTCTGCCGTTTTCCCATGGAGAGTGATAATGCCGTTTTTTGAAGCTGGGTTAGGCAAGTATTTCGGATTGGGGCGCATCAACTGGACCTTGGCACTGTTTCGCCAATCGTTCAATTTTGCCGCCATGGCTTTCACCCGGATGGATTCATCGAGTGCCAAGTTCCGGTTTTCGCTTGGGTCTTTCTCCAAATGGAAAAGTTCCCTGCGACCGGTTTCGTAAAACTCGATCAATTTCCATGGACCATCCCGCCAAACGCCCCCGGGTCGACCACCTTGACCGGAATAATGGGGATAATGCCAAACCAGGTTTCGCAGGGGCAAATCCCCTTTGGTTCCCTGGAGGCCACCCAAAAGCGATATCCCATCTACTGCCGAGGGAACATGATTAATCCCTGCCAATTGTGCCAGGGTGGGAGTAAGATCTGGGCCCCAAACCTGTTGGCCAATTTGCTTGGGCTTACCCTGTTTGGGGGCATGAATGAGGAGGGGCACCCGAATGCCGCCTTCATATAGATAGCCTTTGCCTTCGCGAAAAGGGCCATTGAAGGTGGAAGGAGTGTTTGGCCCCTCGGTGGTGCATAGGCCACCATTATCCGAAGTAAAAACAATCACCGTCTCTTTGTCTATTCCCAATTGTTCCAAGGTTTCCCTTAATTGCCCAACTCCCTCGTCGATGGCGGCAATCATGGCAGCGTAAATCGCATTCGATTGCTTCCCGGGAGTTGGCTTGGTAGGGAACTTTGAAATCAGGTGGTCTTGGGCCTTTAGGGGTGTATGGGGTGCAAAATGGGATAAATAAAGGAAAAATGGCCGAGAATTGTCCAGCCGAATATGATCCTTTATGAGGCGTCTGGATTCTGCGTTGAGGCGATCTGTCAGGTATTCCCCGGGGGGGGCTTTTTCCAGACCCGGCATGAACATGCCGTTGGCCGATTGATAGGGGGCAAAATAGCTTCGGGGACTACCCGCTTGGTCCCCGGCAATGTTTACATCAAAACCATGATCGGTCGGTAAGGAACCCTTCCCCCCCAGGTGCCACTTACCCACATGGAATGTGGCATAACCCCGTTCTTGCAGCAGCCTGGGCAGGGAAACAATTCCCTTGGGCAATCCTTGGAGGTCCTCCGGTCGGAGGAGGGGTTGGCTGGGATTTGAAGGTTGACCCGGGATCCAATCGGTAACATGAATCCTCGCAGGATGCTGCCCGGTCAGGATTCCCGCCCGACTTGGTGAGCAAACGGGACAAGCCGAATAGGCATTGGTAAACACGGCCGATTCTGCAGCCAGCTTGTCAAGATTGGGGGTTTTGTGAAAGGTGCTTCCCGAAAAACCCAAGTCCCTGGCACCAAGGTCATCCGTTACGATGAGGACAATGTTGGGAGCTTTGGGCTGGGCGGCTTGATTCAAAAGTAGTGCCAACAAGAGTGCTTGGACCATGGCAATATTCCTTTATAAAAAATGGGCACCATCCCAAGGTGGAATGGCGCCCAATGGAAATCGGTTTAAGGGTCGGCCAGTAAAGGCCAAGCGTTAGCTACCCCTTCTTTTCCTTTTCCATTTCCGCCAAAAGTTCTTCCACTTTCTTTTCCAAAGCTTCGCCACGAAGATCCTTGGCTCGAATCACCCCTTTATGGTCGATGATGTACATGGTGGGGTAATACCTGACACTCCAGTCTTTGAGGATGCCCTTTCGCTCGGCAAACCAATGGGTCCAAGGCATCTTTTCTTTTTCAAGAAATGAGGTCAGGGTTTCCTTTTTATCATCCCCGGAAATCGAGATCAGGGCAAATTTTTTGCCTTTGAGTTTTTCGACCATGGCTCGTTCATGAGGGATCATTGCTTTGCAAGGACCACACCAGGTCGCCCAAATGTCGAGGACAACCACTTTGCCCTTGTAGGCGGAAAGGGTGTCCATTTTGTCGCCTTCTATATTCAGGCAGGTAACTTCCGGGGCGGCTTTGCCAATTCCAAGATAACGGGTTTCAAAAAGGGCGGCCTTTGCAGCAGCGCCAATAGTACCCCTTGGGGTTTTGACATCGGCATATTCTTTTTCAAGATTTTCGTAAATCGCCTCGGATTTTTGGTTGATCTCGGCGACCTTTTTTTCTCCAAGACCGGGACGGTTGGCCGAGTTTTTCAGGTTTTCTGCAACGGCCAGCCAGGCCTGACCGGACACTGCTTTATCCTTGGCATTTGTGGCAATATTTTCCAGGGTTTTGGGGCCATTGGGGCTTGAAGCAATCATGGCGAAGGCATTTACAATCTTGGGATTATCGGAATGGTTAGCCACCACCAAACCAAGAGCCTCCTTGGCAATGTCGGGGCTTTTCGGATTCGCCATACTCATGGCAAACATCAGGGAATCAAAATTTCCCGGATCCTTGATGGCCAATTTCTTACCCAAATCGAGGGCTTTTTGGGCGATTTCACTACGAGGGATATTGTTGAGTTTTTCCTGGGTTTGTGGGACCAATGCCTGTCGATCGGCGGGTTTGGCCTGGGAATACTCCTTCATGGCTTCCTGGTGAAACTTGTTGTACTCTGCCTGGATTTTGGCCAATTCCTTTTGTCCCTCGCTCAGCTCCACTTTCGGCCTGGCTCCTGGAGCGGTGATTTTTTTGGCGGGTACCGCCGGTTTCTGTTTTTGATCACCCTCTTGGGCCACCAGGGGGAGGGACAGTGCCACAACCGCCAAGCCGCTAATCCACTTGCTCATCGGAAAACTCCTTTGTGAATAGAAATGGAACCAATAGATCAATTCGGATGCCAAACAGGGTTAAGCCCCGGCGGCCACAATCTGAAGGAAGCCTTTGCCATCAAGGGCTGCCCCACCAACCAAACCGCCATCAACATCAGGTTGGCCAAAAAGCGTTGCCGCATTATCAGCCTTCACGCTACCACCATACAGGATGACCAGGTTTTGGGAAAGGGACAAACCATATTTCTCGGCAATTAAGCCTCTCAAAAAGGCGTGTGCTTCCTGAGCCTGATCGGGAGTGGCGTTAACTCCTGTGCCAATTGCCCAAACCGGTTCATAGGCGATTACCACCCGGGAAAGGTTTGGGGCATCAATGGATTGAAGAGAACCTAAAATTTGCGTTCTTAGGACCTCAAAGGTTTTGCCCGCTTGCCGTTCCTGAAGGGTTTCCCCCACACAAACAATGGGTTCCAAACCATTTTCCAAGGCAATCTTTGCCTTTTTGGAGACCGATTCATCGGTTTCGCCAAAAAACTGTCGGCGCTCGGAATGGCCCAAAATGACTAAACCACAGCCAATGTCCTTTAGCATGGCCGGGCTGTTTTCTCCGGTGAAGGCCCCCGCATTGGTGAGGTAGGCATTTTGACCTCCCAGTTCCACCCTGGACCCGGCCAAGACGGCCGCAACCGCCTCGAGGTAAACAGCTGGGGGACAAACCGCCACCCTGGCCCCAACGGTTCCGGCACCCGCCGCCACCGTTTTAGCCAGTTCTATTGCGGTGGCCCGATTCGTGTTCATCTTCCAATTGCCTGCTACAAACTTTCTACGCATAACCCCGGTTTTCCTTTCAATCCTGTTCGTTTTCAAAATCGAGTTACCGAAACGACCTTCCCATTACGGCCGCCAATTTTTCCAATTCTTCCGTCAATTGTGCAAACTGGGAGGGCAAGAGGGCTTGAGGACCGTCGGATAAGGCTTTTTCAGGACAGGAGTGAACCTCAATATGGACCCCATCGGCCCCGGCAGCCACCGATGCCCTTGCCATGGCTGGGATGAGGTCAGGCCTGCCTGTTGCATGGCTTGGATCCACGATAATGGGAAGATGGCATTGGCCCTTTACATTGGGAACCGAGGCCAAGTCGAGCATATTACGGGTCGATTCCTCGAAACTGCGGACGCCCCTTTCACAAAGAACAACCTGAGAGTTGCCCTCGGAAAGGATATATTCCGCAGACATGAGTAGGTCCTTTACGGATGCGGAAAGGCCCCGTTTAAGGAGGACAGGCTTACGGGTTTGACCAACCTCTTTGAGGAGGTCAAAGTTCTGCATATTCCTGGCTCCAATTTGAAGCATATCGGTATGTCGAACAATGACATCGACTTGCCTTGGGTCCATTACCTCGGTAACCACAGCCATCCCATGGGCATGGCCAATATCTTTCAGGAGCTTTAAGCCAGGTTCACCCATTCCTTGAAAGGAATAGGGGCTGGTTCGTGGCTTGAAGGCGCCCCCACGCAGAATATTGGCACCTGCCGCCCGAATAGCTTTGGCGATTTCCGCCAAAATGTCCTCGGACTCGATGGCGCAAGGCCCGGCAATTAATGCCAAATGTCCGCCACCAATTTTTACCGGAGGAGACCCGGGTGCCCCGGAAACCTCTACAACCGTGTCCGTTTTCTTCATTTGGCGGCTGGCCAATTTGAAGGGTTTTAGAATGGGAATGACCTGTTCCACACCAGGAATGGCGGCCAAGGGTTGGGTTTGAAGTCGGGTTTCGTCGCCGATAACCCCAATGATGGACCTTTGCTCCCCTTGGGATAGGTGGGGCTTGAGACCAAGCTCCTGAATGCGTTGGCAAATATGGTCGATTTGCTCCCTGGTGGAATCCGGAGCCACAACAATGATCATGTCGAATGTACCTTATTCTTTGCTTTATGCGTGGATTCCCAATGGTCTTGTTGGAATCCACCCTTTGCTTATCTTATAGCGGAAAACCCAGCCCGCCTTTCAGGCTTGGATACGGGCAAAAGGGTACGACCCCAGGATATGCATCTCTTTGCAGTAGGATTCCAAGGTTTTAAGCGTTTTGGCAATTTTGGCGTCTTCCTGATGTCCCTCAAAATCCACGAAGAAAATGTATTCCTGTTTATCCCCTTTGGCCGTCCTGGCAGGAAAGGACTCAATCCAGGTCAGGTTGACCTTGGCGGAACGGAAAATTTCGAGGGCCTCTACCAAAGAACCTGGGTTGTGGGGTACACGAAAGATTACCGAAGTTTTGTCATTTCCTGTTCGCGAACATTTGTGGTTTCCTATCACTGCAAACCGGGTTTCGTTATCCGGCTGGTCCTCGATGTCTGAAAACAGAATCCGCAGGCCATAATAGACAGCGGCTTCACGACTTGCGACGGCGGCTGCCCCTGGTTCTTTTTGCGCCAACTCCGCAGCAATGGCGGTGGAGCTGACATCCTTTAAAACCGCTTGGGGGGCATTTTTGGCAAGCCAATTGCGGCATTGGGAAAGGGCCTGGGGCTTGGAATAAACCCGGCGTATTTCATGAGGTTCACAACGGGCCAACAGGTTGTGGTGTACATTCAGGCGAATTTCCGCACAAATGATCATCTGAGACATTCGCAAAAACATATCCAGAGTGTCGGTAACCCTACCGTCTGTTGAGTTTTCCACCGGCACCACGCCAAAGTCGGAATGGCCCCTGTTAACCGATTCGAAGACAGCGGCAATGGATCCTACGGGCACAAACTCAACGGCAGTCCCAAACCGTTCCACAGCCGCAATGTGACTGAAACTGTATTCAGGGCCAAGGAAAGCAACTTTATGAATCTTTTGCAGGGCCCGTGTTCCTGACATCAGCTCACGAAAAATGGCCCGGATGGTGGCTTGTCCCAAGGATCCCTCAAGTTTCTTGTGAACATCAAGGACATTGGAAAGGACCTCCTCTTCACGGGCGGGGTTGAAGATTTCCTCGCCGGCGGCGGCCTTGATTTGACCAATTTCTGCAGCAAGCTGGGCCCGTTCATTTATGGATTTGATGATTTGGTGGTCCAACTTGTCAATCTTTTCCCTTGCCGCTTTCAAGTGGGCAAGCGATTTGGCTGGAATTCCTGGGGAGGGAGATTCCGTGGATTTTTCGTTTTCTGGTTTGCGAGCCATAACAATGTTGCCCTTGGGGACCTGGCCTGCGACAGCTATTTTGGGAGGAAAAACCTTGACCTTACCTGGAGCCCGAGTCATCCCTGGATTGGGCCAAAACCCCGGGTTAGGAACAAAATTTTAGATTGAATTAGGGATGGGACCCTAAGGCGTCCACAAAAGGGAGAAGATGGAGAATAAAATGTTGAAGTATGGAACCAAGGTAGGGCAATAAAGCAAAATTGGACCTGCCAAAGTGGCACGAAAGGATCTTCAGGGTGAAAAATCGAGCCCTTTTGGGCGATATAAAGCATTCAAAATGAAAGCATTAGGCATTTTTTTTGTTTTTTCGTGACTCGGCATGAATTCTGCTTGAAACAATCCTGTCAATCTCAATCCGGTTGTCCTGGGACCCCGATTTGAGTCCGTCTTGGGTGGAATCGCGAATTGACTCAAGGAAAATGGGACGGTTCATTGGCAATGGATTTGGGACAAGGAGCTTACAATGGCTGAAGAAAAGATCATCGGTATCGACTTGGGGACCACCAATTCCGTGGTAGCGGTTATGGAAGGTGGCGAGGTTAAAGTGATCGCCAACCAGGACGGAAACCGGATCACCCCCTCTGTCGTGGCATTTACGGACAAGGGCGACCGGTTGGTGGGAGACCAAGCCAAGCGTCAGTCGGTCACCAACCCTCGGCGAACGGTGTATTCCATTAAAAGGTTCATGGGGCGCCGTCGCAAAGAGGTGAGCTCCGAGGAGACTCTGGTACCCTATAAGGTCGTTGGGGGCCCGGATGACCTCACCAAGGTGGAAATTGACGGCAAGGATTTCACTCCGGCCGAAATCTCCGCCATGATCTTGCGCAAGTTGAAGGAAGCGGCGGAAGCGTATTTGGGACATACGGTTCGGAAAGCTGTAATTACGGTTCCAGCCTATTTCAACGATGCCCAACGGCAAGCGACAATCGAAGCCGCACAAATTGCTGGTTTTGACACAGAATGGGAAATTGAAGATCCAGGAACAGGCAAGAAAACGCGCCAACGAATGCGGATTATCAATGAACCCACCGCCGCAAGCCTTGCTTATGGCATGGACAAGAAAACCAATGAAAAGATCGCTGTTTTTGACTTGGGGGGCGGCACTTTCGACCTTTCCATCCTTGATGTTGGGGATGGGGTGTTCAAAGTTGAATCCACCAACGGAGACACCCACCTTGGCGGTGACGACTTTGACCAGGTAATTATCAACTATATTGCCCAGGAATTTCAAAAAGAAAACGGTATCGACCTCCGTAAGGATCAGATGGCCCTTCAGCGTCTCAAGGAAGCTGCCGAACGCGCCAAGAAGGACCTTTCGGGCCAAACCAATACAGACATCAACCTGCCCTTCATAACGGCGGACGCATCGGGCCCCAAACATTTGACACTTAATTTGACCAGGGCCAAACTGGAACAGATTTGTGAAAGACTGATCGAACAGTGCAAGGGTCCCGTACTCAGGGCCCTGGATGATGCCAAACTCAAACCTTCTGAAATTGATCAGGTGGTTTTGGTGGGCGGCATGACCAGGATGCCCAGGGTTCAACAGCTGGTTAAGGAAATATTTGGCAAGGAAGGGCACAGGGGAGTGAATCCCGACGAGGTGGTCGCCATCGGAGCAGCCATCCAGGGAGCCCAGCTTTTGTTAGGTTCCAAATCTGAAGTCCTTCTCGTCGATGTGACACCGCTATCCCTTGGCTTGGAAACCATGGGGGGCCGACTGACCCGGTTGGTGGAGAGAAACACCTCGATTCCGGTGGAAAAGAAGCAAATTTTCTCCACCGCATCGGACAACCAGACGGCGGTTACCATCTCGATTTATCAGGGTGAATCCGAATTGGCCAAGAGTGGCTCAAACCGGCTGCTTGGGGAGTTTAACCTTGAAGGCATTGGTGCTGCCCCCCGTGGCGAACCGCAAATTGAAGTAACCTTTTCGCTCGATGCCAATGGCATCCTTAAGGTAAGTGCAAAGGACATGGCAACCGGCAAAGAAGCCAAGGTGGAGATTAAAGGATCGTCTGGCCTCTCCAAGGATGATGTGGACCGGATGCGGAAAGATGCCGAGGCAAATTCCGCCGACGAGAAACGCAAAATTGAGTTGATCGACGCCAGGAATGAGGCCGATAATACGACCCATCGGGTTGAGAAACTCATCAAGGAGCAAGGCTCCAAGTTTGGTGAGGCAAGCCAGGGTGCCCTGAAGGCGGCCATCGACAAGGTCCGTGATGCCAGCAAAGGCGATAACGCCGAGGCCATCAAACGAGCCTCGGGAGAATTGCAGGAGGCGTTTAATGCGGCCTTACAGCATTCCAATGTTTCGGGAGGTCCGGAAGCGGGCCCAAATCCTTCAGCGGATCCTGGCCAATCCTCCAAGGGAAATGGTGGCGATGATGTCATTGATGCAGAGTTCGAAGTGAAGAAATAACCCAAACTTTGCGTTTGAAACGGGCGTTTCCCTTCCTGAATAAAAGGTGGGAAACGCCTTTTTTATTGCCATGAATCTCCTATCCCTTTCCTTGGTAACCATGGGGTCAAAAACATAAAAGGAGCCACATTTGCGCTACTTTAAACTTCCATTGATTGTTACAGGGATTGTCATGGTTTTGGTGGTGGCGGCCGGGATTGGCGGGATTTTATATATCGATAAACATGCAAAAAGTGATGCTGAAAAAAAGGCAAGGGGCGACAAACTTGGTTATGGTATTGGAACCTTTGCAGGCATTTTGATAGCCCCGTTTTGGCTTTTTGCCGCAGCAAAAATGGGTAAGGAACGAAAAATAACCCTGGAAAATGCAAAAACCAAAGGAACAACCAATAAAAATAAATGACCTGGTACAGGCTACAGTAAATACCTTGTCAACCAAGGGTTTGGAGTAGCTTGTACTGGCTTGGTTTTTTGCCTAAATGGGAATCGTTCCTTGGCACTCCATTCGATGTTTTTCCCGATCCTGATCCTGGGAGGTTGGCTGTTGATAAACTTGGTCGACGGGCCCTCCCTGATGGAGGCCCAAATCACCTCGGGGGCAAAGAACCACATTCTTACGAATGTCAATTGCTGGTCCGCCGATAGCCGTTATATCCTTTTTGACACCAGGTCCGATCTCGCCGGGGGAACCTTTGACGGTGGTTCCATTTGCAGGGTTTTGATTGCAACCGGGGATGTGGAAACCTTGTTTGTTTCAAAAAATGGTTCCCATTGTGGCGTGGTCACCGCCCATCCGGTCCTGGACTGGTATGTTTTTATCCATGGTCCCGAATTTCCTGAAAAGGACCATTTCACTTATGGGCCTGCCCGGCGAAATGGGGTTCTGGTCGATTCGCATGGGGCATCCGAGGTTATGGATGCAAGAGATCTCGTTTCTCCTTTCACCCCGGGGGCACTTCGTGGTGGAAGCCATGTCCATGTTTGGCATCCCAAAGGGGACTGGATCAGTTTTACCTATGAGGACCATTATTTGGCCGAAAAGTTTAAGGATGCTGGGCTCCCCAATTCCCGAGTTGTAGGGATTTCCATGCCCTGCCAGGTCACCCCTTTGCACAAACATCCCCGCAATCTGGAAGGTAGCCACTTTAGCGTGGTGGTGACCCCCATAGTTCCCAACCCCCGTGCTGGTACCGACGATTTGGTCCGTGCTTGCGAAGAAGGGTGGATAGGCACAGAGGGCTATGTTCGGTTGGACGGATCAAGGCAAAAACGCGCCCTGGCCTTTCAGGGAACGATCCTGCCAAGCCAGGGGCAACCCCTGGTAGAAGTGTTTGTTTGCGACCTCCCCGAGGACTTGAGCAAGCCAGGGTTTGGGCCATTGCAGGGTTCCACCGACCAACTTCCATTTCCCCCCGCAGGAGTAAAAGTTCGGCGAGTCACGCACACAGAAGGTAGAAAATATCCGGGCATCCAGGGGCCAAGGCATTGGCTCCGGTCCAGTCCTGATGGAAGCAAAATTGCTTATCTGGCAAAGGATGATAACGGCGTGGTTCAGATTTGGCTTGTTTCGCCAAATGGGGGAGATCCAAAACAACTTTCCCACAACCCAACGGATATTTCCTCCGCTTTCACTTGGACTCCCCAGGGAGGGCACATTTTCCATTCATTAGGTGGCTCGGTTTGTTTTACCTCCATCGTCGGCGGAATCACCCAAAGGCTAACCCAACCGGATTCAAACCGTCCCCTTCGACCCGAGGCATTTGTAGTTTCCCCGGATGGAAAAAAGGTAGCGTACACCCGCACCATTGCCGGAAAAAACCAGATTTTTTCCTTGGCCCTTCAACCAAACCAATAGAGATCGCAATAAACCAATGCTTGATCAGATTACACCATTAATCATTACCTACAACGAGGAACCCAATATTGGTCGGGTCTTGGACCAGTTGACCTGGGCGAAAGAAGTGGTTGTCCTTGACAGCGGATCCACGGACAGGACGAAGGAAATTGCCCTTTCGTTTACCAATGTGCGATGGGAAATGCGGGCGTTTGACAGCCATTCCTTCCAGTGGAACTATGGCCTCAAGCAGTGTCAAATCAAAACAGAATGGGTCTTGGCAATGGATGCCGATTTCATCTTATCAGGGGATTGGGTTCAAGAGGTTGGAAAACTTGCCCCTTTGGATGGGGTTGGTGGGTATTTATGCTCATTTGAATATGCCATTTTTGGAAAAACCCTTAAAAAATGTCTATATCCTACCGTGATTTGCCTATTTCGGCGAGAAGGTGCAGGGTACATTCAGGATGGTCACACTCAAAGGATTACTTTGGTAGGAACGGTTTTGCCTTTGGTTGGCAAAATCATTCATGACGACCGAAAACCCCTTTCCCGGTGGCTCGTTTCCCAATCCAATTATGCCGCCCAAGAAGCCGAACTGATACAGACCCAGCCGTGGTCAAAGCTCCGCTGGTCCAATCGGATTCGAAAATTTGTCGTTATTTCGCCCCTGTTGGCCCCGTTATTTTATTGGTTTTTTCGTCGCGGTATTTTTGATGGCCTACATGGTTTGATCTATGCCCTCCAAAGGATGGTAGCCGAGGCGATAATTTCCATAAAATTGTTGGAAGGGATGATTTCTCAAGCAAAACAACACTCGCAACCCTTGGACAAGAATTAAAAAGATGGCTCAATATATCTTGGGTATTAATGCGTTTCACGGAGACTCCAGTGCTTGTATCCTCCGCGATGGGAAGTTGATTGCTGCCGTGGAAGAAGAGCGGTTTCGCCGAATCAAACATTGGGCCGGCTTCCCTTCGGAATCGATTCGCTATTGTCTTGAGGAGGCTGGGGTTTCTCTTAACCAGGTTGACCATGCCGCCATCAATCAGGACCCTAATGCCAATTTTGCCAGGAAACTGGGTTATCTGCTCACCCATTTGCCTAGCCCTGCCTTTGTCTGGGATCGCATCAAGAACAAACGCAAGCGCCAAAGTTTCGGTATCCTCCTTAATCAAGTAGACCAGGGTAAATCCTTTCAGGGAAAACTTCACCAAATCGAACATCACTTTTGCCACCTTTCTTCTGCCTTTCATGTGAGTCCCTTTGAAGAGGCGGCCGTGGTTTCGGTGGATGGTTTCGGGGATTTCTCCAGTGCGGCATGGGGGATAGGCAAAGGCTCCCAAATTGACATACAAAATCGGGTGTTTTTCCCTCATTCACTAGGTATTTTTTATCAGGCACTTACCCAATATTTGGGGTTCCCACATTATGGAGATGAATACAAGGTAATGGGTTTGGCGCCTTATGGACTGCCTAAATATATGGATAAAATGAGGCAAATTGTCCTCCTTAAAGCCGATGGCGGTTTCCGGTTGAATCTTCATTATTTTCGGCACCACAAGGAAAAGGTGGACTATAGCTGGGAAGGGGGATCGCCTGAGGTAGGCACGCTTTTTTCACCAAAAATGGAGGAATTATTGGGTCCTGTGCGGGAAAAAGGACAACCTCTGGAACAGTACCATAAAGACCTCGCACGATCGGTTCAGGCCATGTACGAGGAGGCTTTTTTTCACCTGTTGAACACGCTTTATAAACGCAATCCGATCGACACCTTGGCTATAGCGGGCGGTTGCGGGATGAACTCGGTTGCCAATGGGAAGGTTACGCTCCATACTCCATTCAAAGAGATCTATGTTCAATCCGCTGCAGGGGATTCAGGCGGTGCTATTGGAGCGGCATTCGGGGTGTGGCATCAAATCGGCGGTCCTCGCGGTTTTTGCATGGATCATGCCTATTGGGGACCGCAATATTTCGATAAAGAGATTTCAAACCTGCTGGATCAGCGCAAGGAAGACATTGCTAATGCAGGTTGCCTTGTGGAGAAAGTTGGCACCGAAAACCAACTTTGCAAACGAACCGCCGAATCCATTGCCCGCGGACATGTTGTTGGTTGGTTCCAGGGAAGGATGGAGTGGGGGCCCAGGGCACTTGGCAATCGGTCCATCGTTTGTGATCCCCGCCGGGCCGACATGAAAGATATTCTCAACCTGAAAATAAAGCGTCGGGAAAGTTTCCGCCCTTTTGCCCCATCCATATTGCGAGAGGCAGTGCCTGAATGGTTTGATTTGACCGGTGATGTACCCTTTATGATGCAGGTCTATCCGATCCGAAAAGAAATGCAACATCAGATCCCGGCGGTCTGCCATGTGGACGGTTCCGGTCGGCTTCAAACGGTCCATAAGGAGACCAATTCCCGCTATTATCAACTCATCGAGGCATTCCGTGAAATCTCGGGAATCCCCATGGTGCTCAATACATCCTTCAACGAAAACGAACCGGTGGTATGCCGACCCTTTGAGGCACTTGATTGTTTTTTAAGAACCAAAATGGACCTGTTGGTCCTCGGCGACTGGATGATAAAACGGGCTGGATAAACCTTACCGTATCGTCCCCTCAGGAACACCAATCACCTGGGTTGCTGCGAGCCCATTTCCAAAGGATTTAAAATCCTTGAATGTCCATATCACCTTTTTGTCACGGGTGATCTCGATAAGTTGTGGGTTGGTTTCCCCTGCATGGCAGTTGCCAATGATGATGTTGCCATTGGGGAGGATTTCAACCATTGTCACCCAGGCAAGTGTTATTCCGGGCAATTCCTTTTGTTCCACAACCCAGGTTATTTTTCCCTGCTGATCGACTTCATAAACACGATTGCCATTGCCAGCCCCGATGACCGTGTTTCCATTGGCTAACCTCCAGGCCCCATAAACTTCTGTCCCATGCCCTTCGGGGCCATGACCTCCCGAACGGGGGCGTCCGGCCAAATCGAGTTTATGCGTCCAGACGACTTTGCCATCAAGGTCATATTCCCTGACAACTCCATCCCCCTCATGGCTAACGAGGTAATTTCCCAAAGGCGTCCGTCGCACCAACCTTGTATCGCGGTGTGGATGGGGATTGTCGATGGTAAGTGGAATTTCCCTGGCAACGGTTCCATCCTTACGAACTTCCACGATGCGCCTGTTTCCCGATTCCGCAACCATGGTGTCACCGTTTGGAAGGCGTTGGGTGGCATGGATCTCAATAGGTCCCTGGTAGCCCTTTTTGTTTTTGGCAGTGTATTTCCAGACAGACTTCCCCTCCCTGGTGCGTTCCTCCACAGTATTTCTTCCTGTGATTAAAAGCACATTTCCGGAGGGCAAAAGGGAGAGATCATGGACCTCCGCCGCCATGGGAAAAGACCAATCGATTTGGCCCTTGTTCCCTACAAGGCTGATTCGCCCCTTATCGGCTCCCAAAACCATGTAGGTTGAGGGATCGGCTGCGGCCAATTGGGCCCCTGAAACCATCATCAAAAAAGCAAATACGCGCATTCCATACTCCAGAAAAGCTGTGCACATCCCCTGACCAGACACCAACCCATCCCAACCGCCCGACTCACGGGAAATTTGGTTTCTGCCTATTCTGGACAAAATGCTGGGTTTGGCCAACTTTTGATGGGAATCAAAAGAAAACCAGAACCTTTAAGAGGTCAATTCTAAAGCCAAACGATTGATGTCAATTCCTTGGTCGTCCTCATTGCGCCTTGAAAGGGATTCATGAAGCCTTGACCAACTATCCGGAGATCCAAAATCAAAAGCATCCTCCTCTTCCAGGTCCCGCTGGCAATTGATGCAAAGTACCGTAAAGAGCAAGGCATTCAGGCGACCAATCGGAATTTTGCTTTCACAGCATTCGCAAAGACCATAGGTGCCGGTTCGAATGCGTGCCAGGGCCCGTTCTACCTGGAGTAACTCGCCCATTTCGATTTGGGTAACCCGAGAGTGGATTTCGTCCCTGTCGGAGGAAAAGGCTGCCACACCAGAGTCCCCACCCTGTTGGGATTCCTCACCCCCGCCAATGATGCCGAGTTTCTCTGACAATTCCTTGGACATCATGCGATGTTTGGCTTCCAAAGTAACATAGATTCCCTCAAGGGCCTCGTTTCGTACCATGGTTGTTGCTCCCCGAATGCAATCCTTCCCAAGGTTCCGAATCCCCTCGGTCCCTTTCATTGATTGCAAACTGTTCGAAAACTTAAACCATTTTGCTTTGGCAAACTTGAGTTGATTCTGTTTTTTTTTTGAAATCCGAACAAGAATTTGGCGATTGATCCGATTGGGGAAAATAAATGTCCGTACCCAAATTAAAAGCCGAAATCCCTTTGGGGGACATCGGCTTGGCCGGAGTATTTTGCCTAAATGCTTTAGTATTTTAGGTGATAGGGAGACTCTGGATTGGCCTCATGCCGAATTTCATCGACCTCATCCTTACGGCCTGACCCTTTATAAAGCTGGTTGGCAAAATTGTAAACCAATCCTTGAGATGGCCCAACATTCCGGTAGGCATGGACCACTCCCGGTGGGACGATCAACAGGGCCGGGTTGGAAATCCCAAGCGTAATGATTTGCCTGGTTTGATAGCTTTTCGATTGTACCCTGTTATCCCAAAGCCAAACCTCAAAATCCGATGGACCAAGAAAGCAAAACAGGTCGGCTTGCTCCCGATGTTCATGAGGCCCCCGGGTTATTCCCGGCTCGGTCATGCTTAGGTAACCCATAACTGGGTGGAATTCTTTGGGAATGTCATCATGGCGAAAAAACTCGGCTAACCAACCCCGGGAATCCGTAAAAATGGGTGTTGATTTCAAAATAACCCCGTCAATTTCCCCAGATTTCCACATCGTAAATATCCCAATTTGCCTGTATTATCAAAATGCTTTTCTTTACCAATCTATACCCGAAGGCTTCCCCAAACTCAAGGCTTTTAGGAGGGCCTTTTTTTGCATACCGTTGGTTGGCTCCTGCTCTTTTTTTGATTGGCCCGCTTGGTTTTTTGCCCTGCTCCCTTGGCCTTTCTCATGATTGTTTGCCTATGGCCTCTTTTTGTGAAACTTGTTACACTAATATCCATCCAAAGAGGGTGGATTGGTTTCCTGAGGTTTGAAATATTGGCAAACCAATTCGTTCCCTTGGGGAAATTATTAAGCCAGGTATAAACTTTTTCCTTTATTGGGCCGTAATGTAGTAAAGCCCGGAGGGAAATGTGTCGTGGGGGACCAAGGATGTCTACTCGCTTTACTGCCTTACCATTCGTTTTGCTTTTCTCGGTCGGATTCGGCCTCAATAGTAGTGTTCCTTCTCTCAGGGCCCAAAATCCAATCCCTGCCAAGGAGCTGATTGGAGGGGTCGACTGGCTAAACACTTCCAAGCCAATCAGTCTAAGGGCCCTAAAGGGAAAAATTGTCCTTCTCGATTTTTGGACACTTTGTTGCATCAACTGCATTCACATCATGCCCGACCTTGAAAGGCTCGAAAAGAAATATTCCAAAGAATTGGTGGTCATTGGTATCCATTCTCCAAAGTTTGAAAATGAAAAGAGTTCGGAAAACATAAAGAAAGCAATCCTGAGATATGAAATCAAGCATCCGGTCGTAAATGATGCCAACAAAGCCATTTGGAACACCTATGGAGCAAACTGGTGGCCAACCATTGTCCTCATAGACCCGGATGGCAATGTGGTGGGGGCGAAAAACGGTGAGGGTAATTTCGCCCAATTTGATTCGGCCATTGCTAACCTCGTCGAAAAATTTACCGCCAACGGGAAACTGAAACTGGGTGAGCCGAATTGGGACCTCCTCAAGGAATCCAGCCCTGAAAAGCTTCGTTTCCCAGGAAAGGTCATTACCGATCCGATTTCAAACCGGATTTTTATTTCCGATAGCACGAACCATCGCATTGTCATTACTGATAAAGCCGGGAAGACACTTGATGTGGTAGGTGGGGGCGGCTCGGGCAGTAGCGATGGCGATTATTCTTCTGCCCGGTTTAACGATCCTCAAGGGTTGGCAATCAAAGGAAATCTACTTTATGTCGCCGATCGAAAAAATCACCTTATCCGAGTGATTGACCTCGACAAAAAAACGGTCAAAAAAATAGCCGGAACAGGAAAACAAGGGAAACTTACTGAACCAACGCGGGGTAAACCACTCGCAATAGGATTAAATAGCCCTTGGGACCTTCTTATTCACAAAAACCAGCTTTTCATAGCCATGGCCGGGCACCACCAAATCTGGGTATTGGAATTGGATCGAGGCCAACTCCGTATTTTTGCCGGGAATGGCACCGAAAACATAAAAGATGGCCCGCCTGGCCAAGCGAATTTCGCCCAACCCAGCGCATTAGCCACCGATGGGAGTAACCTCTTTGTTGCGGACAGTGAAACCAGTTCCGTCCGGGCGGTTCCCTTAACCGGCCAAGGCAATGTAAAGACCCTTGTCGGTTCTGGATTATTTGTCTTTGGGGACATTGATGGCATGGGGCCAAAAGTCCGACTGCAACATGCCTTGGGCATTACCTGGCTTGATGGCAAATTGTTTGTTGCGGATACCTACAACGACAAATTGAAAACGCTCGATCCCAAGACCAAAACCGCCAAGGAGTTTCTCACGGGATTTGATGAACCGGGGGGCGTATTTGCTTCGGGTGGACTCCTTTATGTCGCAGATACCAACAACCACAGGATCATGATTGTGGATCCAAAAACAAAAACGGCAGACAAATTGTCCATTACAGGGTTGGAATTACCCAAATTGACTGATTAGGGCTGATTTCCAGGGAGTGACCCTTATTATGTTTTCCATTTACGCCAAAGGAAACAGGCAGGCGAATGGCTATTCCCGTCGTGAGATTCTCCGGGTCGGAGGGTTGGGTGCCTCCGGATTAACCATGGCGGACCTGGTGCGACTTCGCGCTAATGGCACGACCACAGGGTTTATACCACAAAAAGTTCAGGGGAAATCGGTCATAATGATTTGGCTGCGAGGTGGGGCTTCCCATATTGACAGTTACGACATGAAGCCAACCGCCCCGTCCGGGATCCGTGGCGAGTTTCAGCCCATTTCAACCAATGTTCCTGGCATTCAAATATGCGAGTACCTTCCCCTCCATGCCAAAATCATGGATAAGCTTTCTGTCGTCCGGGGGATCAAGTCTGTTGATATTGGCGACCACACCCCTCATTACATCTTCACTGGATTCCCCGACCGGGGAAAACGCCCTGTATTTGGTTCCGTGGTTAGCCATCAGCAACCCCGTACTGATGGAATGCCTCCCTATGTAAGCCTTATGTATGAGCCTCCGAAGCTTTATGACAACGAAGGCCCCACTTATCTTGGTCCTATCCACCGGCCCTTCTTTCCCAAATCGAAAGGGTTGGCCAATCTGAGCCTTTCCAAGGGAATCTCAATGGATAGGTTGGCCAATCGTAAAGAATTGTTGACAACATTCGATTCCTTGAACCGGGCGTTGGACTGGAAGGACCAATTCCTGGGGGTCGATTCCAACACCAAACGGGCATTTGAAATGATTGGTTCTACCAAAATTCGGGAGGCCTTTGATCGATCAAGGGAAACTCCCCTAACCCAAGCCAGGTATGGCAAATATTGCGAAAACTTCCTTCTTGCAAGGCGCCTCGTTGAAGCCGGGGTTTCGGTAGTTACCGTTAAAGTAGGCGATTGGGACACCCACGAACACAATTTCCGGGACATGAAAGAGCAGCTTCCCCAACTTGACCAGGGATTTCATGCCCTGATTACAGACCTTTATGATCGGGGGCTGGATAAAGATGTCGCTGTGGTTTTGTGGGGGGAGTTTGGAAGGGCACCAAGGATTTCAAGAGTCGCAGGGCGTGACCATTGGCCCGATGCGGGGGCGGCTGTCATCGCTGGGGGAGGATTCCAATCCGGTCAGGTGATTGGCGAAACGGATTCCCAGGGTGCCAGATCAAAGGGAATCCCTTACACCCCCTCCAACATTTTATCCACCCTTTACCAACATTTGGGAATTGATCCTGCCATCGCCCTTTTGGACCACAACAAACGACCCATGCCTATCCTGGACGATCGGGTTACGGTTCATGAACTGGAGAGATCCTGATTCAGGTTACCCAGGCCGGATCACGAACAACCATTTTTTCCTGGTGAATAATCAAATCCACCTTCGAAAATCGGGACTACAAAGCACTTTTTTCGGAGTCGGATTCAAGGATTGGCCTCTTGTTTCCCAATTTCTTTCATCCTTTCAAACCCAAGTGGATTGTTTGGAACCGGGCAGAGTTCGTAAGAACACATTCCAACTCTGTTGCTAAATATACAGGTTGCCAAGAATATCAAGTACCTTGTTCGGGACTACATGCCGATTTGAACTTGACATACTCCAAATTCCCGGGAAAAAACACAATCCTTGTCCCAAAAATGACCAAAAAATCGTAAAAAATCACTACAACCGAGTAACTTGGTTTAGGACGGGATGGTTTACCAACCACCCAAGCGATTACTAATCCGCCCTGGCGCCTTTTGCGGATCGGAGGGAAGCTATGAACCGGATACCCAGGTTTAGGACCATTACAAAAGCCAACAGGACCAAAGCACCCGCAAAGGCAAGTTTTTCCTTGTCTTCGTATCCTTCCGATGAATAATAGTAGATATAATAGGTCAAAAAAGGCGTTGGTTCATTGAGGCTCTTTGGCCAAAAATCCGTATTGCCAGCCGTGAATAGCAAGGGTGCCGTTTCCCCCGCAACCCGGCTAATGGAAAGGATTACTCCGGTAACCACTGCCGGAAGGGCGGCTGGCAACAAAACCCGAAGGGCCGTTTGGGCCTGGGTCGCCCCCAAAGCATAACTGGCCTCGCGAAGGGTGCCTGGAACAAGTTTGAGTGCCTCCTCAGAACTTCGCATGACGACGGGAATCATCATCATTCCCAGGGCAAAGGCCCCCGCCCAGGCGGAATCGGTCTGCATTGGCCTGACGATTATCGTATAAGCAAAGATGCCTATGATTATAGATGGAGTTGAACCCAATATGTCACCGACAAATCGAACCAGGGGAACAAGGCGGCTGGAGCGAAATTCCGAAAGAAACAGTGCTGAGAAAATGCCAATTGGCACCCCAAATAAAGGTGCAAGACCTACCATCGTAAGGGTACCCAGAATGGCGTGTCCCAAACCCAATGGTGGTTTACTTGTAAAGAACGCCCAATCCAGGCTTTGTATACCCCTGTAAGCGACAAATCCCAAAATATTGAAAAGTGGCAGGAGCAAGAGCAAAAAACCAAACCCCATCAATACCGTCATGCACTGGTTAATCAATTGATTTTTCCAGGCAAAGCGGGCCACCGCCCGTCTTAGTAATCCACCTAACTCGGCCCGACGGGCGGCACGAACGGCTGGTTTTTCCGGCCGTTCAAGGGTGGCCATTTTGCCTTCAAAAATTTCCGGCGCCTTGGGTTCTGCCCGCGAGGAACGCCAAATCAACAGCCTTGCAACACTATTTACCACAAGGGTAACCAATAAAAGAGCCAAACCAAGTTCGACCAAAGCAGACCGCTGCATATCGGTCATGGCCCCTGCCAGTTGATTGGCAATGACGCTGGGAATGGTAGCGGCTGCGGCATCGAGTGCAGGGAAATTAACGGGGCCCAAGGGACTGTTCCAGGTCGTGAAATGGATTTGGGGCATATTGCCAATGACCATTGCCACGGCCATGGTTTCCCCCAAAGCACGGCCCAGGGAAAGGAAACTCGCCCCCAAAATTCCAGGCCAGGCATAAGGCAACACAACCCGGCTGATCATTTGCCATCTCGTGGATCCAAGGGCGATGGCACCTTCCCTTTGGGACATGGGAACCGCTTTGCAGACTTCGTAACTAACCGAGGTAAGAAAAGGTGCAATCATTACCGCCAAAACAATTCCTGCAGTTAACATTCCCCTACCGGTATCGTTTTCGGCTCCAACGGCTTTGAGAAGTGGTTGAAGTAAGGGAACAACAAAGAAAATTCCCCAAAATCCGTAAATGACACTGGGAATGGCCGCCAAAAGTTCAATCAGGAACATGGCAGGCCTGGCCCATCTGCGATGGGAAATTTCACTCAGGAAAGTGGCCGCGGCCACACCCAGGGGAAGAGCAATAAACATCGCAATCGCGGAGGTCATCAGCGTTCCATAAATGAATGGAACGGATCCAAATTTTTCCTGGGGGGGATTCCAGTCCGTTTGATAAAGGAAGGAAAAGCCGAATTTAGTAATGCTTGGAAGGCTGGCTTTTACCAACAGGGCGATGAGCAAGAGTAGCAGGGCAGGCCCTACCAAAGCTGCGGCATAACAGGCAAACCGGAAGCAAAAATCGCCCCATTCTTTCAGAATATTTGCCCGTTTCGGCATGAATGGTGGAACCTTTGGCAAATTATTGCCCCAATGGACTCAAAGTTGCATTTATTTTTTCTACCAGGACTTTTGGTAACAGAGGGTAGTGTTTTTGGGCGCAAAGGGCCTGGCCAGGTCCAATGGCATATTGGACAAAACCCTTTATGGCTTCTGCCTTTGATTTTTCCATTTTGGTTTGCACAACCAGCCAAACTGTCCCGCATACGGGATAAGAATCCTTGCCTGGTTGTTGCAGAAGGCTGAAAACCAGAGTATCCGGAATGGTTTTCAGGTTTGCAACGGCGGCTCCTGTGGTTTCCAGGGAGGCACCCAGAAATGCGGTTTTATCGGCATTCTGGATTTTCCCACTTTTAAGAGTCTTTTTCTCCAATGCATAGATCAACTCGACATAACCGATGGCACCCACCTTGTCCCCGACCAGCTTTGCAACTCCGGCATTTTTGGGAGCCTGCTGGCCGACGGGCCACTTGGGCTGGGTGGATGCGCCTACTGTCTCTTTCCAGGTTGGGCTAATCAAACTGAGATAGGAGGTCCAAATGTGGCTCGTTCCACTGCCATCGGCACGGGCGCAAACCGTAATGTTTGTATCGGGAAGGTTTGCCCCGGGATTGAGTTTGGAAATGGCAGGGTCATTCCATTTGGTGATTTTGCCGAGAAAGATATCCGCAAGAACCTCTCCCGTAAAGTTCAAAGGGTCTGCCAATTCCGGGAGGTTGTAAATGGGGACCACCGCACCCATGGCAAGGGGAATCTGGAGGATCGCATCGATTCCACCTGCTTTTTGAATGTGTTCCGGGGTAAGGGGCGCATCAGAACACCCAAAATCGCGTTCCCCAGCCAAAAGTTTTTGGACACCATCCCCCGATCCTGTAACCTGGTAATCCACCTCGGTGCCTTCGTAGGCCCCTTTCCATAGCTCCATGATGGGGCCAATGAAGCTGCTGCCCCCACCCCGAATTCGGGTTGCAACCAAGGATCCCTTCGCATTTTTTTTGCCGACCTCTCCGCCACATCCGGCAAGAAAGGCACATGCCAAAATTCCCAAAAGAAAAACTCTACGAGTAGAAAGCACCCAATTCATTGGAACAACCTCTTGTTGGGGATTATCTTAGCTTGCGGGAGGAGCCTTTCCTTAGCGGATATGTGTACATTTCGTGAAATTTCCCAATTGCCTGGCAAACCACCTGGCACCCTAATCAGGATCGGCCCCAACCTTTATGGGTGCTTTCCCCGAAGCCTTCATTTTGAGGTAGGATTGAATGAACGGATCCAAATCCCCATCAAGCACCTGCATCACCTGGGAGGTGGCATGGCCTGTGCGAACATCCTTGGCCAGGGTGTAGGGTTGCAGTACATAGTTCCGGATTTGAAATCCCCATGAAACCTCACCCTTTTCGTCATAAACCTTTTCCGTCTCGGCTTTGCGCTTGTTTTCCTCAATTTTGTAGAGTTTGGCTTTCAGCATTTTATAAGCCATGTCATCGTTTTTATGTTGACTGCGTTCTGAACGGCTTTCCGCCGCAACCCCCGTGGGTTTATGAATGTAGCGTACTCCGGATTCGGTTTTGTTCTGGTGTTGACCTCCCGGACCACCCGAGCGGAAAGTTTGTCGTTCCAAATCATCGGGACGCATGTCGATTTCAATGGTTCCATCTATTTCGGGAGTCACATCGACAGCTGCAAACGATGTATGCCTCCGGGCGTTGGAGTCAAATGGGCTGATTCGAACAAGCCTATGGATGCCCGATTCGCTTTGAAGGTGACCGTAGGCATAGTCGCCCACGATACGGACGGTGGCACTTTGAATTCCTGCCTCATCATTTCGCAGTTCATCAACCATTTCCACGGTCAATCCGTGTCGCTCTCCCCAACGAGTATACATCCGAATGAGGATTCCAGCCCAATCGCAGGCCTCAGTTCCACCCGCCCCCGCTTGAACTCTCAGGTAGGCATTGCTTGCGTCCTGGGGCCCGTTGAGGATCGACCGAAGTTCAAAATCCTCGAGTGAGAGGGCAAAGCGCTCCCGTTCTCCCTGGAGTTCCATTTCAAGCGATGGGTCCTCCTCGGATAGCTCGAACAAAGCCTGCACATCCCCCAGGGCGTTTTCCAAATCCTCGAAAGGTTTCAAAATGCCGCTAATGGGTTTGAATTGGCTTATGACCTGTTGAGCCTTTTCTGAATTGCCCCAGAAGTCGGGTGCTGCCTGTTTTTCGAGAAATGCTTCCCGCTGTTTTCTTTTTCCAGAAATGTCAAAGAGAGTCCCTCAAGAAGGCCAATCTTTGGGTAAATTCCTGTACCTGTTTTTTCGTTTCCGGATTCATCAAAATCTTCCTGCCCTAATTCCGGATCACGCCCAGGGGGTGTTCCCCTCGTGGTGTTCCATAAGAAAATCCTAGGACTTGCGCTGGGCCCGGCACAGTCCTTGTTAAGGGCCAAAAACAGGCAGTGAAAAAGGAATTCCCAAATGAATCGTGGTTCAAGCCGTGGCGTGGTGATCACAGGGGGGGGAAGCGGCATTGGTTTGGCGGCCGCAAAAAAATTCCTTGAGGCCGGGGACAGAGTGGTTATTTCCGGGAGAGGTGGCCCACGGCTTAAAGCAGCGGTGGAAACCCTTTCCATGATCCAGGAATCGAAAGGAAGGATATGGGCGGTTCAGGCGGATTTGGCCACCCAAAACGGCGCCGAAGCACTCGCTAGCCAGGCTATTTCCCATTTGGGAACGATTGACATCCTTGTGAATAATGCGGGTCTCAATCTCAAAGAACGGTCGGTTGCCGAACTCTCCACCGAACGGTGGCGGGCAGTTTTGGGGGGTAATCTCGATAGTGCCTTTTTAACTACCCAGGCCTTCCTACCGTCCTTTCGTGTTCAAAAAGAGGGGTTGATAGTTTACATCAACTCCATCGCCGGAATTCGGGGGAACCCTTTGGGAGGTGCCGCCTATGTTGCGGCAAAGTTTGCCCTGCGGGGTTGGGCGGTGGCCTTGGCCGCTGAGGAAAAGGCCAATGGCTTACGGGTTACCACAATATTCCCAGGCGAGGTCAATACCCCCATCCTGGAAGCCCGACCTAACCCTGTCTCCGAAGAACACAAAATTGCCATCCTTCAACCCGAGGATGTGGCAAGTGCCATTTACTTTGTGGGAAGTTTGCCCAAGCGTGCCCTTATTCCGGAATTGATCATTTCCCCGAGTCATTACACCTATATTTAGTTTGGCCCTAGACTTATTAAGCCAGTACGGACGATCGATTTCGCCCAATATCCAAGGACAAGTTTCATGTCGGTGCAAATGCAGCTTCGCCGAATCATCATTAGCGAGATTCAGGACGAACAGGTTATCATGCTCAAAGAGGTCGAAGGGGAGCGCATTTTCCCCATGATGATCGGGATTTTCGAAGCATCCAGTATCGATCGTCGCGTCAAGCATATGGTTTCGCCTCGCCCCCTTACCCACGACCTCATTGCCTCCACGATTGAAAAACTCGGTGGGGAACTTCGCGACATTCTTATCAATGAAATCCGCGATCAAACTTATTTTGCAGTTATCCGGATTGCCCTTGATGGCGAAATTGTCGAGGTGGATTGCCGACCTTCCGATGGCATAGCCCTTGCGGTAGCCTCTGGAGTACCTATTTATGTTGCAGAAGGAGTCCTGGAAGAGGTTTGTGGGAACGATTGATCGGGGGCCCGATGGGGATTAAAACCCCACCAGAAAAGGGCTGCCAAGATTCCATTGATAATTGCCCCCAACAAAAAACAGAGCCTCAATTCCTCCGCCTCGTTGGCAAGATCAATTTGCCCCCGGAGGATGCCCATGCTTAAATGTCCCAAACACATCCCCATTCCCTGAATAAAGACTACAATTGCCTGTGCACTTGTCCGCAAATCGGTGGGAATCCTGCTATTCAGCCAAATCGAACCCACAATCAAAAACATGGTAATAACCATCCCATTTAGGGGAAGTGATGCCAGGGCAGGCCAAAGGGACCTGGACAAGGACAAAATCGATAGGGCCATACACCATGCAATCAGGCCTGTCCGCATGGAACCCCTGATACCCAATCGCAGAAGGATTCCAGGCAGGATGAAGGAAAGGGCGGCTTCGGGCAACTGGGCCAATGTCAAACTGGGGAGGAGCCAACTTCGAGGTAATCCCAATTCCGCTAACAAAAGGGGTGTTCCCTGTACGGAAAAGGGCTGGCTCACACAAATTCCAAAAACAGAAAGCCCATAAAGAAAAAAGGGCTTACTCCAAAGGCATTTGAGTGCGGCACCCGGGGCAAACGCCCGACCTGGTGGGTGATCAGGTTTTACCCAGGGCATGGTACAAGCAAAGGCCACCATGAGGGCGGCCAGAACCATTGCCAGGCAGAAAAAGGGGAGCGTTTTTTCCTGATCCACCCAGCCCAAACTCATCAGGGGAACCAGGGACCACCCTGCAGCAATCCAGCCAATAGTGCCCCACATTCGGGTCCGGCCAAAATCTTTTTCCGGGTCTTCCAGATGGGTAAATAACATGGTGGTTGCCAACACCCATGTTGGGATAGTGAGCAACCAATAAAGTAGTGTGAAAACAAATATCCAAATCGGGCTAGTGCTGATAATTAGGCCACCTATGGCCCCAAAAATGCCAAGCCCACTAAGGGCCATCAGGAGGCTGGGGGGAAGAATCCTGTCTGCGATTTGACCAAATAGGGGTGCTCCCAGGGAAGCGATTCCCTGGGTCGCAGCACAAAAAGAGAGTTCAAGGGGGCCAAATCCAAGGTCTTTTTGCAGGTGTGTACTATATCCCGGTACCAAGGCCCCTGAAATTGAAAAAACCAGTGCCACCAGAATGGACAACCGAATGCGCATCCATACTCCACCCCTCATTAAAATACCGCCCAAAATCCATTAACAAAATGCGCAAATAACCCATTCCTGATGACATTCTATGATTTGGATTTGGCAAACCCAATCCAGTTCTGGGTGCTTCCATTTTGGTAAAGTCCGAAATCACCTTCGGGAGTCATGCTTCCGACCTACCCTGATTCACTGACCCTTGGAAATTCCATCAAGATTGGGAAGATTGCACCGGAACATTTTTACCGTCTTCGGCATGGTTAAGAAATCGCTCGATTCCATAACCCAAAGCAGCACCTAACCCCAAGCAAAACAAAGGAATCAAGTCGAACGAGAAAACGACCAAAACCAGAATGATGACAAAAAGGAAACTTAGCGATCCGGCTGTAAAAAGGATGAGGTCGCGGGTAGCTATCCCGGCCTTTTCCAACCACCCTTTCACCAACTCAAGCAATCGATCGGCTCCGGAACCGGGCTCCTCCTCAATCTGTGATTCGGCAACCGCAACCGGTTTAGCCTTTTTCGAAGCCCCCTCTACCACCCCCACCACAACCAATTCCTCCATTTCAATATGTTTGTTATTTTCCTCGGCAGCAAGGATTACCCGAAGCTGCTTGCCAGTTGCCAGGAGGGAAACCGGGTTTTTATCAGGAGCTACCCGGACCAAGGAGTCGACAAATTCTGCAATCAGGTCGGGAATTTCAGGGACAAGGGATGAAACCGGAGCCGGGTTGGAATTCGGACTTTGGAGCGTGAGTAATTCGTACATTGCCAAGCCAAGTTTATGAGCTGTTTCGCTTTCCGTTGGCGGATGGGAAGCCTCATTTCCCAATAGCTTTGGGTCTATTAGGGCGTCAATGATCCGGATGGTTTTTTGCGATGCCCCTGGCTTTCCTGTTTGGCATAGCCAGAACGATTCAAGGGATACCTTGCCAGGAAAGGCCCCTGATCCGCGAAGGGCTGAAAAGCCGGTAAAAAGCAACGAGAAAAGTTTGGCAACCTGAATGGGTTTGAGCCGAACCTTGCGGTTAATCAGCGATTGCAGCGATTCGCCTTGGGCATATTCCCTGGCCAGGTAGGCCCTGTCCCCCTCCTGAATCAATCCAATAATTCTGGAAACCTGAGGGTTTTGAAAATCCGTTGACTTCTGGATGCTATCCGCCAAAGCCTTTGATTTGGTTGGGTCCGAGGTAATGCTTGTGTTGATTTGTTCCAAATAGGTCGGCCTGTGAAGGGTATCGTCTGCGATTAGCCAGCCTTCCAGAGGCCCAGAGGTTACCGAGTCCTTCACCCGGTAGTTACCTACGACAAGTTCATCAGTCTTCCTTTTCAGAATTTTTTCACACTGGTAAACGGAAAGGTATTGATTGACGATCATCCAGCGGGCCAGTTTTGAGGAGTCGGTTACAGCCTCCCTTCCTGCTTTTTTCCAACCAGCCTTTATTGTTTCGATATCCCCCAAACCCACGATTTGGTTTTGGGTAATGGCATCAAAAAAATCGTCAACGGTGATAGGCATGGATATTCTCCAGGGACTTTCAAAGGATAGGCTATGCCAACCACGAAAAAATCCACCGGGACCTAAATGGTTTTTCAAGGTTTTTCTTGTAATTAGTGGGACGGTGTCCTATCTCTCTCAAAGAGTTGATCCCGTTTCCCAGGACCCTTTTTATGCGTCATGTACTTTCGGTTTTGGTTCAAAATCAACCAGGCGTCCTCGCCCATATCTCAGGTATGTTTGCTTCCCGGGGGTTTAATATTGACAGCCTTGCCGTCGGTGAAACGGAGGTTCCCGAGCTATCCCGAATGACCATTGTCATCCGGGGTGACGATGCTGTCCTTGAGCAGGTCCGCAAGCAGCTTTCCAAAATCCTGACTGTGGTAAAAGTTCAGGACATCAGCTCAATGAATTATGTCGAACGCGACCTGATGTTGATCAAAGTCCGTGCCAGTGCATCCCAGCGAGTGGAAATCGGTCAATTGGTGGCAACTTTCCGGGGTCGATTGGTGGATATTTCACCGGAAAGTATAGTCGTCGAACTGGACGGTCAAGAGGGCAAAATTGAAGCATTCATTGAGTTGATGCGAAACTATGGCATCATTGAATTGGCACGGACGGGTCGGATCGCCCTGGTACGGGGCTAGACTTGCCGTTTAATCCCAAATTTAAGGCTTCCACCCTTTGGGCTGGTTGGCCAAGGTTAATTCAAAAGGAATTCCGGCAATGTCCACCCATCTGATTCAAAGTTCATCCACCATGGACCTTCGGCCCGATTTGGTAGCCATTCTGAAACACCTCAAAACGGGAGACCGGATCAAGGTTCGGCAAAAGATTCAAATCAACACCCTTCATATTTGGGAAACGGAAACAGAAGGGGTTTTTCGAAAAACCGATTACCTTGCCACCGGCTTGGCAACCGATCGGGTCCGCCAGGACGATATTGTCGTGGTTTGTCTTCATTTTGTAAAAGACAATGGCGAACTAACAAGTATTACCTTGGATGAAAACACGGAAGTGGAAATCGTCAACGGCTAGTCCCCGTGGTGGGGAATGGTTTAGGAATTGCTGCTATATCTGAAACCTGCTTTTTGAAACCAAGGGTGGAACGCCTCCCTGTGCGAGCTTTAGTCAAGCGAAACGATTTCGCCCCCGTTCATTGTAATCGCAGACCAAAACACTTTTTCCGAAACCCCTTGGCCAACCGTTCGCACGCTTCCATCGGCGAAACCGCAAAGCAGAGCAGAATGAGGCGTTTGAGGAATGGTTGGATCGCAATCAGCGACGGATGGACGGACTTGAAAGGTCTTCCCAGGAACACTGGGCACTGTTCCTTGGGGGAACGAAAAAGGTACTGGATAAACATCTCCATGGGTAGGAAACCCAGGAATGCCGCCATCGGCGAATGTCGCCCTCCGAAACGACCTCGCTTCATGAATGTACTGATTTGAATTATAATGAAAAATCCTATTGTTACAGTTTGTATAGTGTTCTGAAAATAAAATAGTTCTTGATGTGCCGTCTGAAAAAGGTATGCGTTCACGGGTTTTAGTGCTAAACGGGTATAGGAATAGTAGCCAGGGTCCCGATTTTCTCAACCCTGTAGTGGGATGAGTCGAGGTGAGGGAAGCTTTTTCCTGAAGGATTCGATGCATGATCTGATGTATTC
>SXGS01465945.1_pt1 | contig 64058 bp, 56 predicted proteins | sample 3174681 | NCBI WGS metagenome assembly SXGS01 (sample SAMN11356861, study PRJNA531348) | freshwater metagenome | isolation source: freshwater sample F1-80 | place: China: Fuxian Lake, Yuxi | collected 2017-12-25
CTCCTGGCCCATTGGCATGCCCCTCGTGCGAGGGTTGGGCGATGGTCTGTGGGAAGTGCGCAGCGATCTTACGGACGGAAAAATAGCCCGCGTGATCTTCACGGTGGATCATGGCTCGATGGTGCTTTTGCACGGCTTCATCAAGAAGACCCAGAAGACACCGAAACAGGATTTGGACGTGGCGCTCAAACGCAAGAAAGGAGGCGGCGCATGAAAAAGAAAAACATCGGATCATTCTTCGATAGTTGGCTCCGCGAAGAGGGGATCTACGAAGAGACGACAGCCGTCGCCATCAAACGCGTTTTGGCCCGGCAACTGGAAGCGGCGATGAAGGCGCAAAATGTCTCGAAAGCCGAGATGGCCCGCCGTATGCAGACGAGCCGCGCGGCATTGGACAGGCTTCTCGACCCTGATAACGAGGCTGTCACCCTTGCGACCCTCCAGAAGGCGGCAGGTGCTGTGGGGAGAGAGATCAGGCTCGAACTCATTTGATCCCCTGCCGAAAGGAAGTTGCACATGGCCCCGCTTGATTGGTCCCAATGCCCTGCCGTGGAAAGCGTTCCCGGCCGCGTGAGCGGTGCGTGGGTCTTCAAGGAGCCGTCGATGGTCAAGAAGGACGGATACGTCGATGTCCCGAAAAAGCCCGGATGGGGCGTCGCGCTCAACGAGGAGGCCTTCAAGAGCATGCCTCCGCAGCCTTGGAGGCGCGGCGCCAACTTCCGCGCCGATAGTTCGCCATACTTCCAGTAGGAGACTATGAACGAAAGCATCTTCCTTCGATACCGACGCAACGGCGTCGATGTGCCGGTCACCGCGTTCGACCGCAAGCGCGGTGTTGAACTCGCGGGCGAGACCAGCGCGCCCCCGATCGGCTTCCGCTTCCAGATTACCCCCGGGCACGTTGCGGAATTCCAGTTGGACGCGATCCGCCGCGTGGAGGATTGGCAACCACACGAGCAGGTCTTTACCGTGGCGCTGGAGGATGGCGGTATCCGGCTGCGGGGCGGTGGAAAGCGGCGGCCGGAGAGGTCGCTGCCGCCGGGCCGGTACGAGATCCTGCTTGGCTTGGCGGACATCAAGCTCGAGGAGACGCAGTTCGATATCGACGTGCCGAGCGGCGGCGAGGCGACCGTCGTCGTCGAGGAAAAGGCCGACCGGCAGTTCAGGTTCTTCAACGATCCCGGCTTCGAGCCGGCCACCTTCGGAATTCTGGCCCACCCCGAATCCGGCTTGGACGGAATGCCGGTGCTGAACTGGATAGTAGATCCACTGCGCCGCACCGCGCGGAAATGCTGCCTGCTGAACGTGCTGGCCAAGCTCAGAAGCTTGGGGCTGGCAGCGCACGTGGACTCGATCGCGCACGGCCAGATCGACCGGGTCTATTTCCGCGCCAAGCCGTCCCTGTTCGACGAACTGAAAAAGAGCGCATCCTTCACCAAGGACTCCGGTCCGTTGGACGGAACCCACATCGCGGTGGCGCACGAGCGGCTGGGGGCGAACTTCAAACGATACGAAATTATCAGTTTCCGCGAGGAGGTCGCGCGGCGTTCGATGCAGATCATCGTGAACCAGCCCGACTCCTCCGACCTGCCGACATTCGCCGAGATGGATATCGACCTGTTCAACCCGAAGATCGACGCGGCGAGCCTGTTCGGCCACGTGGGCGAATTGCTGGACTCCGGCAAGACCGACCACGTCGCGCTGTTCGACAGGCTGTCGAACGACGGCCTGGACGACTTCCTGTACTACAAGCTGGAACGGGCCCATGGCGCGAACCGATAACGCGCAGCCTGGCCGCGGTGGCCGCCATGACGCTTGCCTCCCGCTCCCAGACGAAGCCGCCGCCGGCGCCCCAATTCGTCGATGGCTTCGTGCACAAGTTCCTCTCCTACTCGCCCGTGCCGGCCGGCTCGTCCGGGCTCCACTCGCACGAGGGAGTATCAATGGACGAGGCCGTCGACTCGTTCGACGCGCGGGACTTGGCTGTAAATTGTTTGCCCGCTCCCGGCGCCCACCGGGTCCGCATCAGAAGATGTACTTTAGGGCCAGTTGCATCTGCCGCGCGCTGCCGGCGCCGAGGATCTGCCCGATCGTCGCGACGCCGGTTTGTGTTCCGGGCGTTCCCAGATTCACGTGGTTGACGGCGTTGAAACTCTCGGCCCGGAACTGGATCTCGTGTCCCTCGAACAGCCGGAAATTCTTCATCAGACCGAGGTCGAGTCCATGGAAACCAGGACCGTCCAGGATCCCGATTCCGGAGTTGCCGAAAGCCGACCGGGCTGGAGCGGCGAAGGCCGCCGTGTTGAACCATCGCGCGGCGGTGGGGGTTTCGGCCTTCGGGTCGCCGACGAGGTTCGCGCGGGTGTTGAGTCCGTTGCCGAGCGTGGCGCCGGGCGTGGAGACGGTGAGCGGGCGGCCGGAGATGAATTGGTAGATCGCGCTGATCTGCCATCCGCCGAGGGCGAGGTTGGCGGCGCGGTTCGATTTGGCGAGGAACTTGCGGCCGTTCCCGAACGGAAGTTCCCACACGCCGTTGAAAGAGAGAACGTGCTTTCGATCGAGACCGGAGCGCCCGCGATTGTACCCCCGCGGTGCGAACGGAACGGCGAAGTCGCTGATGATGCTGTTATCGCGGCTGGCGCCCGCGTTGCCCACGCCTTCGTCGATCTGTTTTCCGCGCGAGTAGGAGAGGCCGAACGAGAGGCCGCTCGAGAAGCGGCGCTCCACCCGCAACTGCCCTGCGTGGTAGGAACTCGAGGCGACGTTGCGGTAAAGATTGATATTGGCGAACACCGGAAACGGCCGCGCGGCCTGCAGGTTCGCGTAAGTGCCGGGCGCGACTTCGTTCTTCGGGTCAAGCGCGAACAGGTCCACGCCGCGCGTGCCGGCGTAGGAGATGGTGACGGCGGTCTTGAACGGCAGTTCCTTCTGGATCGTAACGTTCCACTGGTGGATCTTCTCGATCGCGGCGTCGATTGCCGGTCCCTGCACGTTCCCGGCATTGGCGAACGCGCTTGGATTTGCCGGCCACGTGGTCTCCCAGCGTTGCGGGGATGTCCGCGTGAAGGTCAACGTTTCCAGAGCCCAGTACGGCAGGCCGATGACGGAAGAACCCAGGGAGTTGCCGACCACGTCGCCGGTGAACAGGCCGTAGCCTGCCCGGAAAACCAGATCGCCTTTGGACTTCAACCGCCACGCCACGCCGATTCTCGGGGAAAGATACTCGCGCCCGCCCACCAAGCCGCGCGGCGCGCCCGCCTGTGACGCCGCCACCCACGAGTTCGGGAACGCGGCGGCGAAGAAGCGCGAAACCGCGAGGGCGGTCAGATCGACTTGACCCTTGTGATCCTCGGCTGCCACTGCTTTTCCCAGGCGGGGATCGAAGCTCGTGCCGATGCCGCGCACGGGAGCTTTCGGGTGCCAGTAGTCGAAGCGGAGTCCGGCGCTGATGGTCACGCGGGGAGTGATCTTCCAGAAGTCCTGCAGGTAGATCGCGGAGTAGGGCGTGTTGGCGGTGCCGAAGAGTTCGAGAGGAAAATTGCGCTGTGTGGAAGCGGGAAGCCCCAACAGGAAGTCCGCAAAGCCGTCGCCGCTGTACTGATTGTTGAAGGTCCACGAGCCATTGGCGGCGGCCGAGACGTAGCGCTGGCGGAAGCGCTTGTCGTTGAAGTCGTACCCGAGGGTCAGCGAATGCGCGCCGCGAATGAGGTTGGCCGCCACTTTGGCGTTGCCCCCGCGTGGCAGAAACGTGCGAGGGGTGTCGGGATAGTTGATTCCCGTATAGCCGGTGAAGTTCAGAATCCTTCTACCTGGTCTCTTACACCTGGTCGAAGGCCACCCGCTTCGCCAACACACCCGCCGTGGGTGGCAACACCGCGTGGGAACGCGCGCCGGCCGGCTTCGACATTCCTCACAACCTCGCCATCAGCAGCGGTTGGGAACTGCCGTTCGGCAAGGGCAAGCAGTTCCTCACCAACAGCAATCGCATGGTGGACGGACTGCTCGGCGGCTGGACCATGCAAGGCATCCTCGTCATTCGCAGCGGACGCCCGTTCACCCCCACCGTTACACGCGACGTCACCAACAACGGCATCGGCGGCTAGCGCCCCAATCGCATCGCCTCGGGCAAGCTGAACAACCCCACGCTCGACAATTAGTTCGACAAGGCGGCCTTCACGGCGCCCGCTAACTTCACCTACGGCAACTCCGGTGGCAATATCCTCCGCGAAGGCCACTTCCGCGGCATGGACTTCTCGGTCTTCAAACAATTCCAGGTCACCGAAGGCAGCCGCGTGCAGTTCCGCGCCGAGTTCTTCAACCTGACCAACACGCCCAGCTTCCTCGGCCCCAACACCAATATCGACGTCGCCGCAGGTGGCCGCGTCACCGCTAGCGCCAACACGCCGCGCCAGGTCCAGTTCGCGCTCAAGTACACGTTCTGAACAAGTATGCGCTACTTTGTTTTATTCTTCGCCCTGGAGCCACACGGCCGCCACGTTCGCCCGCAAGCATGAGGTCGCCGCCAAGCACGGCGTCAATTTCGAAGGCGCGGTCACGTCGGCTTTCGAGTTCGAAGGCCAACCCTACTTCGATGGCTTCCGCGATCTGGCCAACGGCCGCCAGTGGAGAACTCCGGCGCGGCGGCCATCGCCGACAGGATCAAACGCGGCGTGAAGGCTCAGGCCGGCATTAACGCCTTCGCCAGCCGCGCCGAACGCGCCATCCACGTGATGGCTTGGAACCATCACGACGACGACCTGCCCGTGGCGCCCGCCGCCATCAAGACGTCCGTCGCCGGCATCCCGCTCAGCGCGCGACGCGTTCTCGTCAGGCATTTCCGAATCGAAGGCCATTGGTTCCCCGCAACAGCCGACGCCGGGGCAGTATGCCCAACTCGAATCCGCCGGCCAATTGCAGTTGCTCACGCCGCCGGAATGGCGCACGCCCGCCAATGGCAGTTCGAGCTCGATTTCGCTCTGCCTCGGCAAGGCGTGCCGCTGGTCGAGATCAGTTGGTAAGCCTAAGGCTTGCCAGGCTGATCGAGCCACATCCCGCGCAGTCCAAACAAGTGGATCAGATGGCGGTCGACCATGCGCTCGCCCGCGCCGATCTCGATGCGCGTGGTCACATCGGCGCCGTAACCGCCGTACGCCGCCGAGCGCAAGTCCGGAAGATAGCCGGGCCACGCGGCGCCCGTCGAATCGGTGTAGCCGTAGAAGAAGGCGTGCGGCACGTCGGCCTCGCGCTTCCAGCGCGTCTGCAGGCGATGCAGAGGCTCGCCCGGCATAGCGGCCAGGGAGATGTCCTTGCCGATCAGCACCGTGGTCAGTCCCACGTCCATCGTCTTCGCCTTGTCCCAGCGTTCGTGGAACCGCAGCGTCTCCGTCGTGTGCCGGATAGCGCCCGTCCACGGCGCGGTGGCAATGGCTCGCGCGGCGGGCGCCACGCTGGCGGCGATCCATTCGCCGAACTTGCGGACCGTGGCGAAGTCGTCATCTTCGCGGCCGGTGCGCGCCATGAAGAGCGGGTTGATGTCGCCCGCCGCGCCTTGCACAAACATCGCCTGCGCCCCCGGCAGTTCGGCCTCGAGCCGCGCCTGCAACACGCCCGGATAATCGGCCGAGTACTTGCAGTTGGTGGAGCCGAGCACCACGGCATGCACGGCGTAGTGCACCAGCACGGCCTTAGCGTTGCCCGCGCGGCCGTCCACGCGCAGGATCATGAATTCGGGATCCACCGGCGTCAGCGGAATGCGTTCGAGATTGTCGAATAGCGCGCGGGCGCGGCCATCGTCTCGTTTCACCAGGCGGTTGTAGCCGGCCTGGATCTTACCGCTGCCGACACCGAAGCGCGCCGGGAACATCGATTGCCGCGCCTGCTTCAGCGCGCCAAGGATCTTGTCCTCCACCTCGCGCCGATACGGCGCGCCCTGCTCCGCACTGACCGAGGGCGGAATGAACGCCGGCGTCGAGTGGCTATGCGAGGCCGCCAGCAGCAGCGGCTTGATACCCAGGCGCTCCGCCTCCTCATGCAGGCGCGCGGAGACCAGGCTGCCGAGATCGGCTGTAACGATGCCGAGTTGCACGCCCCCGCCGCGGAGGATCAACACCTTCGCGAAAAGCGGATCGTGCACGCCGGTTGAAGGGCCGCACTTGCGATTGGCGTAGCCGTACATCGGCATGGAGCCGGAGGGCGTGATTTCGACCCGGGCGAGCCCGGCATCGATCTCCTGGGCAAAGGAGCCCAGGGCCAGCAGAGGGAGAAACGCGAACTTCATGGCTGGCGACAAGTTTATCGCGGCCAACTTGGCCGCTTTGGGCTTCGTTCCGCGCCAGTTGCCCGTCCCGCGACGCCAAGCCTCCCAGGCGCCGCGCAATGTATGATGTTGCCATGACGCCCCCGCGCGGCCTGTCGCGCCGCCAACTCCTGGAACGTACCTGTCTCGGGTTCGGCGGCATGGCGCTCGCGGACCTGCTCCGCGGATCCACCGCCGGTTCCCCCAATGATCTGAAGGTGCGGAGCACGCATTTTCCCGCGAAGGCGAAGGCGGTGATTCAGCTCGTGCAGAATGGCGGTCCGAGCCAGATGGATCTGTTCGATCCGAAGCCCGAACTCGCCAAGAGGGCGGGACAGCCGCTGCCCGGCGGCGTGGAGATCCACCAGCCGAACAACGTCAACACGCTGTTGCCGTGCCCGTTCGAGTTCCGCAAGCATGGGCAGTGCGGGATGGACATTTCGGAAATGCTTCCGCACATCGCGGGAATTTCGGACGAGCTCTGCTTCATCCGTTCGATGCACACCGAGCACAACAATCACCTCGAGGGGTTGAACATGCTGCTGACGTGCAAGATCTTCCCCGGGCGTCCGGTGATGGGCTCGTGGATCGGATACGCGCTCGGCACGGAGAACCAGAGCCTGCCGGCCTACGTCGTCCTACGAGATCCCACCGGGTACACGATCGGTGGCAAGCAGCTTTGGGCGAACGGCTACTTGCCCGCGCTGTATCAGGGCGTCGAGTTCAGCATGAAGGGCGCGCCGGTGCATCATCTGAATCCGCCGGAGACGCTGGCGCCAGGCGCGCAGACCGCGACGCTCGGCCTGCTGGCGAAGCTCAACGAGAAGCATCTGGCGGACCATCCGGGCGAATCGGAACTCGAGGCGCGCATCCGCAATTTCGAACTGGCCGCTCGGATGCAGTTAGCGGCGGGCGAGGTGCTCGACATCGCGAAGGAATCGGACGCGACCAAGAAGCTCTACGGGGTCGACGATCCCAAGGCGGGCCCATACGGGTTGCGTTGTCTGATGGCTCGCCGGCTGGTGGAGCGGGGCGTTCGATTCGTGCAGGTGACCACCAGTCCCGGCCAGCCGTGGGACCACCACAACAACATCAAACGCGACATGAACAAGATCGCGCTCGAGACCGATCAAGGGTCGGCGGCGCTGGTGAAGGATCTGGCCAGCCGGGGTCTGCTCGACAGCACCATCGTGATGTGGGCCGGCGAGTTCGGCCGCCTGCCCACCACGCAGAACGGCGACGGCCGCGACCATAACCGCAACGCGTTCACGATCTGGTTCGCGGGCGGCGGATTCAAGAAGGGGCTGATTTACGGGGAGACCGACGAGTTCGGCTACAAGTCGGTGGTGAATCGCGTGGCCGTGCCCGACATGATCGCGACGGTGCTGCATCAGATGGGGCTGGATCACCAACGCGTCCGCTATCCGCACGGCGGCCGCCTGGAGACTCCGTCCGACGTCACGGTGACCGGCGCCAAGCCGGTGATGGATCTGGTCGCATGAGCCGCCGCTGTCTCATCGCGCTGGCGATCCTCTCGCTTCCCGCGGCGGGCGAAGCGCCGCGATTCGAGAAGGATGTGCTGCCGATCCTGACCAAGTACTGCTTCACGTGTCACGGCCAAAGTTCACCGAAGCTGGGGCTGGACCTGCGCACGGCCGTGTCCGCTCTCAAAGGCAGTTTCAACGGACCTGTTATCGCGAAGGGCAAGCCGGACGAGAGCCTGCTGTGGAAGAAAGTGTCCACGCGGCAGATGCCGCCCGCGATCTATGGGCAGAAGATGCCCGACTCGGATCTGGAGACGATCAAGACCTGGATCGCCGAAGGGGCGGCGTTCGACGCGCCCATTGGCGATCCGGCGCGCAACGCCTCCGAGCAGCGCGCCCGGTTCGAGCGCGAGTTGCAGCCGGTTTTCCAGGCTCGATGCGTGAGTTGCCACGGGGCCAACAAACCCGCGGCCGGGTTGAGTTTGACCACGATGTCGGGTGTGTTGAAGGGTGGAACCAACGGTCCGGTCATCATCGAGGGCTTCTCCGAACGCAGCCTGCTGGTGCGCCGGGTTGCGAATCGGACGATGCCGCCGGCGGGGACGGGCAACCCGCTGAGCGAGGTGGAGGTGCGGTCGATCCGCGAATGGATCGATCGCGGCAACTTCGCCGAATCGGTGTCGATGGATTCCGCCGAGCGGCCGTTCACGTCTCTGGAAGCGCCGCCCCTCACCGCCGAACAGCGCCTGTTCTGGGCGTTTCAAAAGCCGGTGGCAGCGACGCCGCCCAACGTGAAAGCGAAGGGGCGGATTCGCACGCCGGTGGATCGCTTCGTGCTGGCCAAACTCGAGTCGAAGGGACTCTCCTATTCGCCGGACGCGACCGATGCCAAGCTGATGCGGCGCGCATACCTGGACCTCACCGGCCTGCCGCCATCGCCGGAGCCGGTTGCCGAGTTCGCCGCCGATGCACAACCGGGCGCGTACGAACGCCTGATCGACCGGCTGCTGGAGTCTCCGCACTACGGCGAGAAATGGGGCCGCCAATGGCTGGACGCGGCGGGTTATGTCGACACCACGGGGAAGGACTTCAATCCCATCAAGGCCGAATACGCCGACGGCATGTGGCGCTATCGCGACTACGTGATCCGCTCGTTCAACGCCGGCAAGCCGTGGGACCGCTTCCTGACCGAACAGATCGCCGGCGATGAACTGGTCGACTGGCGCCCGGCGGACCAGTACACGCCGGAGATCACCGAGTTGCTCACGGCAACCGGCTATCTGCGCACCATTCTCGACATCACCGAGGAGGACATCAGCAACCTGCCCGTGGAGCGTTACGAGGCGTTGTTCAAACTGGTGGAAAAGGTGTCGAGCAGCACGCTGGGGCTGACGGTCAATTGCGCCCGCTGCCACACCCACAAGTTCGATCCCATCCCGCAGCGCGACTACTACCGGTTCCTGGCGCTATTCACCACCTCCTACAATCCAACCGATTGGCTGCGGCCGCAGGAACGGCATCTGTACATGGTCGCCAAGCCCGCCAAGGAGGAAATCGACAAGCACAACGAGAAGCTCGACAAGCCGATCGGCGAAGTGAAGAAGAAGATCTCGGCGGTGCGAAAGCCACACGAGTCGCGGCTGCTGGACGGGAAGCTGAAGACGGTCCCCGACGCCATCCGGGCCGACGTCAAGACGGCGCTCGAGACCGAGGCGGGCAAGCGCGACGAGGTGCAGAAGTACCTGTTCGGCAAGTTCAACGGCGAGTTGAAAATCGCTCCCAAGGATGTCGAGAAGCTGTTGTCGGAGGACGAGAAGGCCACGATCGCGAAGCTCGACGAGGAGGTGGCGGCGCTCGAGAAGCAAAAGAGGAAACTCGACAAGATTCAGGCTCTCTGGGACGTGGGCGTTCCTCCCTCCATTCGGCTGCTACAGCGCGGCAGCGCGGACGCTCCCGGCCCCAAGGTGACGCCGGGCTTCTTCGAGATCTTCTCGGAAATGGCCGGCCTGGACGCCGTGAAGCCGCCGGAGACCAAGGGCGCGACCTCGGGCACGCGGCTCGCGTTCGCCAAGTGGCTCACCAATCCCGATCATCCGCTCACCGCGCGCGTGATCGTGAACCGGATCTGGCAGGGGCACTTCGGCACGGGCATTGTGGCCACTCCCGACAACTTCGGGTCCACCGGGGCCAAGCCCACCAATCAGGAGTTGCTCGACTATCTGGCGGTGGATTTCGTGAAGAACGGCTGGAGCGCCAAGCGACTACACAAGCTCATCATGACTTCGACGGCGTACCGGCAGACCACCCAACAGCGCGGCCAACCGTGGCTCGAAAAGGCGCGGACGATCGACCCGGACAACGCGCTGCTCTGGCGGATGAATCTGCGGCGGCTGGATGCCGAGTCGCTGCGGGATTCGATCATTTCCGCGTCGGGGAAGCTCGACCGGACGGCCGGTGGGCCTCCGATCGAACTCGAAATGCGGGGCGACGGCTTGCAGGTGGTATCCACGAAGGCGGGCGAGCCGGCGAAGTGGCGGCGCAGCGTCTATGTGACTTCGCGGCGTACGTATCCGCTGGGGTTCCTAGGCGTCTTCGATTTTCCGGTGATCGACGCCAACTGCGTGCGGCGCGTGCCGTCGGCGACGCCGTTGCAGTCGCTGACGCTGATGAACGACGATTTCGTGTGGAGCGCGGCGTCGGCACTCGCCGAGAGGGCGGGGGGCGACGTGGACCGGGCGTATCTGCTGGCACTGTCGCGGAAGCCCGATCCGGGCGAGCGGGATCTGGCGGCGAGCTATCTGCGGTCGAACCCGTTCAAGAGTCTCGCCCAGGTGCTGCTGAGTTCGAACGAGTTCCTGTACATCGATTGAGGCGGGTGGGATCGTCCCGCACCGGCGAGCGCGAGCGCCGCGCCCCGAATCACCGGGAAGCGTTCCCCGGACCGTACAACACGCGGCCGGGCAATTCGCCCGTCATCTTGCCGTCGCGCAGGACCACGCGGCCGTTCACCAGCACGTGGGCGAATCCCTCCGCGTACTGGTGCGGCTTTTCGAACGTCGCCGTGTCGCGCACCTTGGCCGGATCGAATACCGCGATGTCCGCCTTCATGCCGGGGCGCAGCAATCCGCGATCGCCGATCTTGAAGCGCGTGGCCGGCAGCGAACTCATCTTTCGCACCGCGTCCTCGAGCGTCAGCGCATGGCGGTCGCGGACGTAGCGTCCCAGCACGCGCGCGAACGTGCCGTAGCTGCGCGGATGTGGCACGTCCTGCCCGAACACCGGGATGCCACCGTCGGACGCCACCATCGTGTGCCGGTGTTTCAAAATGCGCTCGAGGTCCTGCTCGTTCATCGAATGGTAGATGGTGGAGCAGCCGCCCTTCTTCTGGATCTCGATGGCCGCCTCCGCCGCGTTCTCGATCGTGACGGGCTGTCCTTTGGCCGCCACCACGTCGGCTAGCGTCTTGCCCGCCAGCGTCTTGTCGAACGCGCAACTGGCGAACTGCACGTTCTTCGGATCGCCAGCGCCGCGATCGGTGCGGATGCGATCGACGATCACCGCCTTGATCCGCGCGCGGGTTTCGGGTGCGTCCAACCGTTCGCGGAGCGCCTTGGCTCCGCCCGCTTGCGACCACTGCGGGAAGAGCGCCGCCGATCCGGTGTTGGACGCGGTGTAAGGGTACTGATCGATGGTCACGTCGACGCCGCGCGCGCGAGCCTCGTCCACCATGCGGAGCGAGTCCACGCTCTTGCCCCAGTTCGGTCCGCCGATCACTTTGTGGTGAGTCAACTGGGTGGGCAGGCCGCCCTCCTCGCCAATGCGGATCGTTTCCGCCACGGCGTCCAGCAGCGCGGCCGCTTCGTCCCGCATGTGCGAAGTGTGAAGGCCGCCATATTGGGCCGCCACCTTCGCCAGTTCGATCACCTCTTCGGTGGCGGCGTAGTTGCCAGGCACGTAGAACAGGCCGGTGGACAAGCCGAACGCGCCGTCGAGCATCGCCTGCCGCGTCAGCGTCCGCATCTTCGCGATCTCGGCGGGGGACGATTTTCGATTCTCGGTTCCCATTACCGCCGATCGTATGGAGCCGTGGCCGGCCATCATGCCGAAGTTGATCGATACGCGGGCCGCCGCGACCTTTGCCAGGAATGGCGCCAATGGAATGGGAGAGGAGCCGTCCGGACCTTCGATCACCGTGGTGACGCCCTGCCGAATGTAGTTCTCCGCCGCCGGAACCTCGAAGACCCCGCCTCGTGCGTGCGAGTGGGTGTCGATGAATCCGGGCGTGGCGATGAGTCCGTTCAGTTCGATCGATGTCTTGCCTTCGGCGGCCGGAATGCGGCCGATGCGCTCGATCGCGCCGCCACGCACGCCGATATCGGCCACGTACCAGGGATTGCCCGATCCGTCCAGAATCCTGCCGTTGCGGAGCACCACGTCGTAGGTCTGCGCGGACGCGATCGCTGTCATCGCGAGCCATGCCAGTCTCATGCGATTCTCACCTCGCCCACCACCAATCCCAGTTCGCGTTCGTCGCCGTTTCCCGGCGTGTGGATCTTGTCGAGTTCGAACTCCACCAACAACGGCGGCTTCATTCCAGCGGGACTCGGGGCCGTGTACTTGGCATCGCCCGGGGAGTCGAAGCGGGCGCGCTCGAGATCCACGCCGTTCACGCGGGCGGAGAGCGTCACGCCGGCCATTGCATCCGGAACGTATGCGTTCAGGATCAGCATCCGGCCGGATCGCGCCCATTCGGCGGAGAAGCGGCGCTCGGTCCAGCGCCAGGTCTGCCATCCTTCCTGCGTGTGCCAGCCGTGCAGCATTCGGCCGCCGGCGGCGGGCTGACGGTTATTTTCCGCCAGAACGAACATTCGCTCGTCGCCCTCCTCCGTCGCCGGATCGGAGGCGGCGGTATTGCCCACCGACAGCGAGTCGAGGACGCGCCAGCCGGTGCGCGCCAGAATGCGTTCGAGGCCGGTGGGGGAAAAAATCCAGTAGTTGGTGACGTCGTTGTTGGTTTCCGAGTCGCCGGCCAGATACGCCACGGGTATGTGCGACAGCGGCGTCTTCCGGTCCGCCGCCAGCCGGGCGACGCGAGTGCTCAACAGCAGATATCGTCCGTGACGCGACAACGACTCGAGCAGCCGGAACGGATTTTTGACGTGATAGAGAACTCCTAATAAGAGGATCAAGCCGTAGCGCTCGGCCGGTGGGCGCGGGTCGTCGTCGATGTCGCGCTCGAAGATCTCGACGCCCGAACTCATCGCGTGGGTCAACGCGCGAATGCCTTCCATTCGATTGCAGTTGGTATCGGGGTTGTCCACCGCGTGAACGGCGCAGCCGAGCGAATCGAGGAACAGGGCCATGTCGCCGTCGGCGCATCCGATGTCGAGGACCGGCATTCCCGCCGTGAGATCCAGTAGCCGCCGCCGATCGCCGGTCAGCATGGCGGCGAGTGTGAAGAAGTTACCGAGAGAGTCGTATCGATACCAGCCGTAGGCTCCGGGCGCCAGCCGCGCGCGCGTCTCGTCCAGCCGCGACTGGAACGCGGCTGCCTTGGCGGCGATCTCCTCGATCGTCAAGCTTCCGCCTCCGTCTTTCGCAGATCCGCGCGATAGAGCCAGACGGCGGTTCCGATCAGGAACGCCACCGAAATCCAGCCGAGCGACGCCGCCGCGCCGAACATCGTGGCGACGGGATAGTGGCCCTTGAACGCGCCGACCAGAAGGGACGACAGTCCGCCGAACAGTCCGCCCAAACTGTTGCAGAAGCCCACCGCGAACGCGGCGCGATCCTTCGGCGATACGGCCAGCAGCGCGGCCCACACGTTGGCCGAGAACATTCCCTTGAAGACACCGTAGCCGATCGAGGCCAACCGCATTTCCGCCAGCGTGCCGCTCGCGGCGATCAGGTAGATGAACGGAGAACTGAGGAACAGGCCCGCCGCCATGACCCAGATCCGGCCGCTTTCGCCGCGCCTGGACGCCCAGTCGCCGAGCGGCGCTCCGATCGCCAGGCCCAGGATCATGGAGATCTGCACGTACGCGGTGGCGTTCAATCCGGCCGAGCCCGCGGACAACTGGAAGCGTTCGCGAACGATGTCGGGCAGCCACGTGTAGACGATCCACAGCATTGCGTTCACGGCGACGAAGGCGAGGCTGATCGTCAGGTAGGAAGGCGTGCGGAAGATGGCGCCCATCGGCGACTTGGGCGAGGATGCCGCTCGATCGCCCGGGCTTTCCGGGGTCCGTTTCCGCAACGCGAGATGGAGCAGCAACGCGTAGAACAGCGTCACCGCCGCGATCGAAAAGAACATCGCCCGCCAGCCGATCCATTCGGAAGCCATTCCGCCGTACCAGCCGCCCGCGATCACGCCCATGTACTGCGCGGTGGCGTGCGTGGTGATCGCGGTGGCCCGTGTAGCCTTCGAGTGCAATTGCGAAATGAAGGCGACGGCGGTTGGCGCGTACAATCCCTGTGCGATCGCCAGCGCCGCGCGGCCGGCAAGCAGCGCCACCGGCGACCATGCCATCCCCATCAACGCGGTGGCGCCCGACCACAACACCAGGCTCAGCGCGATCACGCGGGGCTTGGAGAAACGGTCGCCGATCCAGCCCGCCAACGGGTTCATCAGCGCGTAGGTCCAGAGGAAGACAGTGCCAGTCAGGCCGAGTTGCGCCTCGGTGAAACCGAGTTCGGAGCGCAGTACGCCGAACGTCGACGAGACCGACTGCCGCGACGTGTAGGCGAGGAAGAACGCGATCCACAGGAATCCAACCACTACCCAGCCGGTGCGATTCGCGGCGATGGCCTGGAGGAGCTTCATCACCCGATTCCGAGGATGCCGAGCGTGTCGCGATGGAACATCTCTTCCATCTTGTCCATGTCGAGGCGGGGCAACGCCGTGCCGGCGAGCATATCGTTCAACTTTCGCATGCCGTCCACCGACGCGTCCACGGTGGTAAACGGATAATCGCTGCCGAACAGGATCTTGTCCCACACGCCGTATTCCTGCACCAGCATCAGCGAATGGTAGAGCTGGAACGGACGGTAGTGCAGCGCGGAGCAGTCGGCGTAGACGTTGGGATGCTTTCGAATCGTGACCACGCATTCGCCCTCGTAAGGATGGCCGATGTGCGCGGCTATGATCTTCACGTCCGGCCACCGGGTGGCCACTTCGTCGAGATGGCGCGGCAGGGTGTATTCGAGCGGGGCTTGGGCGACGAAGGTGGTTCCGGTGTGCAGCAGCACGGGAAGCTGGTGGCGCGTGGCGTACCACCAGAGATGGTCGAGCCGGCGATCCTGGGGCAGGAAGCCCGCGTACATCGGCAGCAGCTTGATGCCGCGCATCTTGAAATCCCGGTGGCCTTGCACCAGTTCGTCCTGCCAGCCCGGTTGCGTCGGGTCGACGGACAGGTACGGGATCAGGTTGTCCGGGTGCGCGGCGGCGTAGGCGGCGACATCGGCGTCGGGAACCCACAGACCGGAGAGCTTCGCCTTGCCGCCGAAGACGACGGTCTTGGAGGCGAGCGTGGCGCCGCGGGCATAGTCTTCCCAGTGGACGGTGAGATCCACTTCCACGCCGCGGCGGGCGCGTTTGGCCTGGTCGCGGAACGAATCGGTGAAGTGTGCCGGGTAGCGGAAAAAGTGGCTGTGGCAGTCGACGATCAATGCGTTGCTCCGTTCATCGAAATTTCACGGGTCTGGATTATCCTAATACTTAGCACCCCCATCTCGCTCAGGAGTTGACAGAATGAATCGTATCGCCGCCCTTCTCGGGCTGGGAATTTTTCTCGCCGGTCCGGCGCTTCCGCAGGCCGATGGCAACAAGGGCCAGATCAGCGGCACGGTGTTCGACGCGAATCAGGCCGTGATCGCGAACGCCAAACTCCGCGCGCGAAACATAGCCACCGGCCTCGAGCGCGAGGCTTCGACGAACGAAGTGGGGCAGTACCGGTTCGTCCAACTCGATCCCGGCAGGTACGACCTCACGGCGGAGAGCGCGGGATTCGCCGCGTCGAAGGCGGAAGGCGTGCAGTTGACCGTGGGCGCCTCGCTGGGCATCGATCTGGTGCTGCAGGTAGGAACCACCACCACCATCGTCGAAGTCGGCGCGGCGCAGATCAACGTCGCTTTGCCGGCTCCCTCCACCACGGTGGAACTCTCCGCGATCACCAACCTGCCGATCAACGGCCGCCGCTTCCAGGATTTCGCCGTGCTGACGCCCACCGCGCAGGTGGATCCGCAGCGGGGACAGCTCTCCTTCGCCGGACAGCGGGGCGTCAACGCCAACATCATGCTCGACGGCGCCGACTACAACCAGCCGTTCTTCGGCGGGATTCGGGGTGGCGAGCGCAGCAACAACATCTTCACCGTGCCGCAGGGCGCGATCCAGGAGTTCCAGGTGATCACCACCGGCTACTCCGCCGAATACGGACGGTCGACGGGCGGCGTGCTGAACACGATCACCAAGTCGGGAACCAACGCCACGCACGGCGACGCGTTCTACCAGCTTCGCCACAAGGAGATGGGACTGAAGGATCCGGTGCAGTTGATCGCTTCGCTCGAGACGCAGCATCAATGGGGCGGATCGGCGGGCGGGCCCGTCAAGAAGGACAAGCTCTTTTGGTTCGCCGCGTTCGAGCGGCAGACGGCCGCGCAGCCGCGGCGGGTGCTGTTCGCGCAGTTGCTAGGGCGGAGCGCAACGGCGGCCACGCAGGAGGCCTTCACGTTCCTCAAGGGTCTGGAGCAGTCGTTCAACCAGACCAACGACGGTTCGGCGCTCACCGCTCGCGGCGATTATCAACTCCCCGCCGGCCACCGGCTCACGTTGCGCTACAACTTCTCCGACGCCAACGCCGAGAACGCCGTGTCCGTGGGCGGAGCGCTCGATCCGTTCACTAATCGCGCCTTCAGCAACGACGGCATCGAGAAGGATCGCACGCACACCGGCACGGCGCAGTACACGCACCTGCTGTCGCCCACGATGGTCAACGATGTCAAGGCCGGCTGGACCTACGAACTGCGTCCCCGGCTTGCCAACTCCGCTCTACCGCAGGTGGACGCCCGCCCCATCGGCATCTTCGGCGCGCGCAATTTTCTGCCCACCACGCAAGACGACAAGCGCTTCCAGGTGAGCGACAGCCTTTCGATCATCAAGGGCAAGCACACGATGAAGGTGGGCTTCGACTTCAGCCGCGTTTCCGCGGGGCAGATCTTCGGCTTCAATCAATACGGCGGATTTACCATCGCCAGCTCCAACATCGATCAGATCCTCACCATCCTTTCGGCGCGCTCCGGCCAGAACCGCTTCGATTCCAATCTGGTCACCTACGACCGCCAACTCGGCAACCTGACCGCGACCGTCAACATGACGCAGGCCGCGATCTTCGCTCAGGACAGCTTCCGCGTCAACAGCAACCTCACGCTCGATTTCGGCTTACGTTGGGAAGGCCAGTACAATCCCGCCGCCGAGGCCAGCAACACCGCGCTCATCGCTCAAGTGCAAGGCTTCCGCTTTCCGAACGGCGCCACGCTCGATCCCACCAACATACCCGACGCCACCAAGCAGTTCATGCCGCGGTTCGGCTTCGCCTACACGCCGTTCGGCGGATCGCGGGCGGTGATTCGCGGGCACGCGGGCATCTTCCACGCGTCGACGCCGCTGCTGTGGTTCACCGGTCCGGCGAATAATTTCCGCAACCCCCCGGGCGACGTTTCCATCCGGCTCGCTCCGTTGGGCGGCCTGAGCGTGTACCAGCAACTCCGCAATGTGGGCCTGGACCTCAAGGGGACGCCGCTCGACAAGCTGCCCGTGATTCCCCTGGAAACGGTACAGCGCGCCGCGGCGGCCGCCGCCGGCGGAACGGCGCGAGATCCGTTCATCGGCGCGAGCCTGATCGCGGCGGCCAGCGACTACCAGAACCCGAGGGCGTTCCAGGCGGGGCTCGGCTATGAGACCGAGGTGTTCCACAACTTCGTCGCCGGCATCCAGTTCAACTACGTCAATACCGTGCATCTCGGCAGGAATCGAGACTACAATCTGCCGGCGCCTGTGGTCCGCCCCACCGACGCGTCGCGCCGCCCGAACTACACGCTGCGCACCGGCGGCCTGCGCCCGCTGCGGAATCTGGGTTCGATCACCGTGCGCGAGACATCGGCCCGTTCGATGTACCGCGCGATCACCTATTCGGCGCAGTATCGCGGCAAGAAGCTGCAGTTCGGAACGCACTACACCTACGCGGGCAACTACTCCGACGACGACACCGAACGCGACGCGACTGGCTTCAACTACTCCGATCCGTTCAACTTCGGGACGGACTATAGCTGGTCGCGCTCCGACATCCGGCATCAGTTCACCAGCTTCGCCGTGTACGCGTTGCCGATGGGCATCGAACTCGGCGGGAGCGTTCGCGCGCGCAGCGGATTGCCGGTCAACCCGGTGACCGGCGGCGACACCAACGAGGAGTTCGGCAACAACGACCGGCCTTTTTCGGCGCCGGGCGTGCCGTTGGTCCGCAACTCGTTCCGCAACCGGAAGGTGGTGAACAACGATCTCCGCGTGATGAAGAATTTCCGGCTCAACGATCGCATGAGGGTGCAGTTCTCCACGGAGTTCTTCAATCTGCTGAACCGCGACAACGTCGTCTTTTCGGGTCCGAACGGCAACTTCCTCGCCGGCGGCGTCTACGGTCTTGGTATCGACGCGGCCGGACGCCAAGTGGGAGTGGACCCGCGGTTCATGCGGCTGCGGCTGCCGGACGGGACCTACGACCGCAACAACCAGCAGTCGGGCACGCCGTTGCAGGTGCAGTTCGGTTTGCGCTTCTTCTTCTAGAAGTCCGCCGCCCGCGGACGATGTCCCCGGCGCGACGATATACTTCTAGCCATGACGTCACGCCGCCAATTCCTGGCCGCCTCCGCGGCCGCCACGCTCGCCCAAGCCGCCTCGCTCGATACGGTGCGGCTGGGCGTCACCACCGACGAGATCGACGACGACGTGGACACAGCGCTCCGCTTCCACTCCGAGTTCGGACTGAAGTGGTGCGAGATGCGCAATATCTGGGGCAAGTACAACACCGCTCAGCCGCTCGATCGCATCCGCGAGGCGAAAGGGCTGCTCGACAAGCACGCAATCAAGCTTTCGATCCTGGGCACGGGCTTCTTCAAGATTCCGCTGCCGCCGGACAACGCGGAAGGCCGGGCGATCCTGGACAACCAGTGGTCGCTGCTGGACACGGCGATGGAGCGGGCGAAGATCCTCGGCACGGAGCGGATTCGCACGTTTGCGTTCACCTACAAGGACGGCGCGCTGCCCGATCCGAAGGCGTATGGCCGGATCTGGGAACTGGTGACAGAGTCGGCGCGGCGGGCCAAGGCGCGCGGATTCCGGCTGGCGGTGGAGAACGTCGGGTCGAGCTACGTGTGGAGCGGCGCCGAGGCGGGGCGTTTGCTGAAGCACGTGAAGGCGGACAATCTGGGGCTCACGTGGGATCCGAATAACGCGGGCCAGACGGGCGAGAAGTCGTTCCCCGAAGGCTACGCGGCGCTCGATCCGGCTCGTATCTTCCATGTCCACCTGCGCGATTTCCGCAAGGACGCGTCGGGCAAGTGGGAATGGTGCGCGGTCGGCGAGGGCGTGATGGACAATCTCGGCCAGATCCGGCGATTGTTGAAGGACGGCTACAAGGGCAACTTCACGCTCGAGACTCACTACAAGAGCCCGCAAGGAAAGACGCACGCCAGCCGGACTTCGCTGACGGCGTTGCTGCAGGTGGTGGAGCGGGTCTGACGGACATATTTCGAACGGAGACAGCGATGGCTACTGTGCTCTCACCGGTTCCGGCGTCAATGGATCCGCTTTGGCGGATCACAGTCGATCAGTATCATGCGATGATCGACGCGGGCATCCTCAGTTCCGACAGTCCCGTGGAGTTGGTCGACGGAGTCTTGTTGCAAAAAATGCCGAAGAAGCCTCGCCACAGAATAGCGACCCATACGGCTCGAACCGCCATCGAGGCAGCCTTGCCGGCGGGCTGGTACGCCGATAGCCAGGAGCCGGTGACCCTACCCGACAGCGAGCCCGAGCCGGACATCACAGTCGCGCGGGGCAACTCTGCCGACTACACCGATTCCCACCCAGGACCAGGCGATATCGCGCTGGTTGTGGAAGTCGCCGATTCCACGCTCGCCCGCGATCGCGGAGTCAAGGCGCGCGCCTACGCGCGCGCGGGCATTCCCGTCTACTGGCTCATCGATCTGACCACGGACCAGGTCGAGATCCGCTCCAGCCCGGAAGGAGACGCCTACCGTGTGTTGACGATCCATCCGCGCGGCGACAGCATTCCTCTTCTGATCGAAGGGGAGCCCGTAGCCGCGATCGCGGTCTCCTCCGTGCTTCCCGCCGGCTCGTGATATGCTTGCCAAGCATATGGCGGCTTCCACCGCGAACCTGACCGCCGGCAATACGGCTGCGGCCGTTGTTCCCCGGCATGCCGGCGTCGTGCGCGCGACCCATTGGATCGCCGCCGGGTGTCTGTTCGCCCTGCTTTTGAGTGGAGTCGAGATCCTGATCTCGCACCCGCGGTTTTATTGGGGCGAGACCGGCAATGTGCAGATGGAGCCCTTGTTCACGCTGCCAATTCCGGCATCGCGAGGATCGGTGCCCACGGGCTACGGATTCGTGCTGAAGGATCAAAACGGCTGGAGCCGCTCGCTCCACTTCCAATCCGCGTGGCTGCTCGTATTCACCGGCGCTCTTTACGCGGCGTTCGGGCTGGTGGCGCGGCACTTCCGGCGGAACCTTCTGCCTTCCGGCGGCTGGTCACGGATGGCGGCGGACGACCCGTGGTCGTACAACTCGTTGCAGCGGATCGCGTATTCGGGCGTGGTATTCTGCCTGGTTCCGCTGATGATCTGGACGGGCCTGGCGATGTCGCCCGGATTCGTGGCCGCGTTCCCGTTCACGGTCACGGTGCTCGGAGGCCAGCAATCGGCGCGCACGATTCACTTCTTCGCCACCGTGCTGCTGGTTCTGTTCGTGGTGGCGCACGTGACGATGGTCTGGAGGGCGGGATTCACGGAACGTGTGCGAGCCATGATCACGGGCCGCATGACTCGAAAGGAGGACGCATGAGCGGTTTCACTCGCCGCGCGCTGATTGGTTCGGCCGCGGGTGCATCTGGCTTGGCCGCGGCCAAGCTCGCCGGCAGTTATGGATTGATTCCACCCGACGGCGGCGGCATCTGGGGACCCGGCGAGACCCTCACCTATGCAGCCCAACGGGTGCTGGGGCGCGACGCTCTGGCGCGGGAATTCCGGAAGGACCAGATCTCTCAGCCTTCCTACGCCAACGGAAAGCCTCCGAAAGACGAAGCGTATCTACGGTCCCAGGCCGCGGGCTTCGCCGATTGGCGGCTGACGGTGGATGGCATGGTCGACCGCCCGGCCGAGTTCTCGGTCGCCGATTTGAAGACGCATCCATCGAGCAGCCAGATTACGCACCTGGCGTGCGAGGAGGGGTGGTCGTTCATCGCGGAGTGGACGGGGATTCCACTGTCGCGCGTGCTGGAACTGGTGGGCGCGTCGGCGCAAGCCAAGTACGTCGTCTATCGCTCGATTCAGCCGCGTTGGTGGGACAGCGTCGATATGGCCGACGCGCTGCATCCGCAAACGCTGATCGCGTACGGGATGAATGGCGGCGACTTGCCGGATCGCCATGGCGGCCCGCTGCGGGTTCGCGTGCCGCGGCAGCTCGGCTACAAGAGCGTGAAGTACGTCACGCGTCTGACGGTCACCGACAGCGTGGACGGATTCGGCAAGGGCAAGGGCTCGTTCGCCGCCGAGCGCGGCTACGCCTGGTACAACGGGATTTGACGGAGCAGCGCCGCGGCGCTAGCGCCGTCCGCCCGATCTCCGCAAAGCCGCCTCGATCGCCTTCCAATCGGCCAGGATGAAGTTCCGGCGGCTGTCGTTCATCGCGACGAACAGCCCGGCGCCGATCTCGATGCCGTCCGTGACGGCGGATCCTACCCGGAACACTCCGGTCTCTTTCAGCGTGTCTCGCGAGAACACGTGGAACTCGGACTCCGGACTCATCTGATCGGTGGCCACGATGTAGCCGCCGTGAACCGCGATGCCTTCCCGGTCCCCTCGCCAGCCGGAGACTCCGAAGAGCGCCAGTTCCCGGCCGGCTTCGGGGTGGTCCGGATCGGCGTGGTACTTGCGAATCCCCGCGGCTTCATCCGAGTAGTAGACGTGCTCCCGCTCGCGATCCACCGCCACCGCTTCGATCTCCCCGGTTCCGCCGAACGCGCCGAACTCGCGGACCTTCTCCGCCGACGGCTTTCCGTCCGCGCCGGTCCGCAGACGGTACTGCCACAGGTAGCTTCCGCTCGGGCCGTTCTTGCGGCTGACGATCGCGAACAGCGCCCTGTCCCGGCGGCGGGTGTAGAGCGCAATCCCCATCGGCTGCGCGCGCGGTCCGGTTTCTCCTTCGAACACCGGGAGACTGGCGGCGTCCTCCAGCCCCACGCCGGGAACCACGCGGAACAACCGCAGCCGGCTCTTGTTGCGCTCGGTGGCGGCGGCGATGTCGATCGTACGGCCGCCCGCCGCGAAGCCGTAGGCCACGTCGATGTTGTTCGGACGGTCGAGGCCTTCGATTCGCTGGATCCGCTTGCCGTCGAGCCGGTAGACGGAGATGGCGCCGAGCGGAGCGGCCATCTTGACCGTGCCGAATATCAGCGCCTGGCGCGGCGCCTTCGGATCCTGCCAGATCGCCGGATCGTCGGTCTGATAGGCCTCCGGCTCGGTCTCGCGCAGCGGCGCCACCTGCACCGTCCGCGCCATGAGGCAGACGGCCAGAAGCGGGAGCCTCATTAGAAATTGAGCCGGAGCATCAACTGGATCTGGCGCGAGGTTCCGGTCCCGGTAGCGCCGTCGTTCGCGGTCGCCAGAATCTGGCCGAAAGTGGAGTTCTGCCGCGCGTTGATGGGATTGCCGTATTGGGCGCGGTTGAACAGGTTGAACGCTTCGCCCCGGAAGTCCAGGTTCACCCGTTCGGCGACGCGGATCTTCTTCGACACGCCGAGGTCGGCCTGCCAGAGGGCTGGTCCGCGGAACCGGTTGCGTCCGGAGTTGCCGTAGACGCCGGCGGCAGGGAGCCCAAAGGCTGCTGGATTGAGCCAGCCGTCCGGTCCCTTGTTATCGAGGTAGACGGGCCCTCCCAGATAGGCGGCGCGCTGGCTCTGGGTTTGGCCGGAGGGAACGGTGGCGGCGGTCCGTGCGATCGTGACAGAAAACGGCGTCCCCGTTCGCGCTGTGAACAGACCGCTCAGGTCCCAGCCTCCGAACCACTTGTCACGCACGAAGGGGAGTTGGTATACGCTATTCGCCGTCAGAGTCTGGCGGATATCGTAGTCGGAGTCGCCACGATCGCAAGCGCGGCACGCGACATTCTGGATCTGTCCGCCTTCTCCCGATCCGGCGTTGTCGGAAATCGCGTGGCCCCAGAGATATTGGGCCTGGAATAGAAAGCCCTTGGAGAACGAGCGGGTGAGCGAGGACTGCAGGCCATGGAAGCCACTGACTCCGTCGAACCGCTTCTCGTCGATCTGCCCGAACGCGGCCAGAGGGCGCGTCCGCGTGACCGGATCGATCGTGTTGACATAGGTTCGAGTGAGCTGGTTGTGGCCGGTGTTGCCCACGTAGGCCACTTGGCCCACCGTGCCTCCCGGCAGTTGCCGCTGCACGGAAAGCGTCCACATGTGCGACTCGGGTTCCTTCCGGTCGCGCTGCACGCTGCGGGGCGTTTGGCCCTGGGAGCGGAGCCGGTCCAGGAATGCCGCGGGTGGATACGACAGACCGGGCGCGTCCGCGGCGGAAAGAGAGAAGTTCTCCGGGAGGCTGTCGATGGCGGCGGTCACGTCGTCGTTCTGGCCCGGTCCGTAGTAACGCCCGTACCCGGCGCGGATCACGGTTTTCCCATCGGCCACCGGAGCCCACGCCAGGGATAGCCGGGGCGCGATGTTGTCGTTGTCCGGGAAGAACCATGCCGTGCCTGGAGCGCAGAATCCCCGGCATCGCACGATGTCGAAGACGCGTCCGCGGCCATACACATCCTTGGACACCGTGTACTGTTCGTACCGGAGGCCGGCGTTCAAGGTAAGACCCGGGCGCAGGCGGAACTCGTCTTGAAAATAGACGGAGTGGAAGGTGCGCCGCACACCCACGGTGTCCAGCCTGCCGCCAACGGAGACCGTGTTCAAAGCGTTTCGCTGAAACGCGTCGAGGCTGGCGAATGCGACCGATGTGGCCGCGCCGTTGCCGACGTTCAAGTGAATGCGGCGGATTTCACCGCCCGCTTTCAGGTTGTGGCGGCCGCGGACCCAGGAGAAATTATCGACGATCGAGTAGGCGCTTGGCTTCTCCACCAGATAGGAGGTGGGCTGGGTGGAGGTGAATCCGGGGATCGCGACGCCTTCGGGGAACAGTCCCACGTCGTTCCGCGTGAGCGCGGAACGGTTGAATCCGGCCTTGATCTCGTTGACCGCAAAGGGTGTCCATACCTGCTGCCACTGGGCGGTTGCGTTGGAAGGGCGGATCGAGGAGTCGCGCGTTTCCAGCAGGCCGTTGCGGATCTGGCTGATGAACCCGTCCGTCATCGCGAAGCGGAAAAACAAGCTGTGAGTGTCGTTGATCCGGTGATCGACACGCGCCATGCCGGAGTGCTCGTTGCGCCGTTCCGGAGTCTGCGCAATCAGACGATCGGCGTTGGCGTTCGCGCCTGGTGCGTTGCCCACCGGATACGCGTCGATCAACGCCCGTAGCGGGGCCGGCGCGGCGCGGCGGAAGGCGGCGGAGGGAACCAGCCCGTCCGCTCGCGAGATCGTCAGCCGCTGCACCAGACCCTCGTAGTTGGCGAAATAGAAAGTCCTGTCCTTCACGATGCGGCCGCCCAAATTGGCGCCGAACTGATTCAGCCGGAACGGCGGCGGATTCGCGCCGTCGAACGGGCGCCTCGCATCCAGCGAAGAGTTGCGAAGGAACTCGTAGGTGGAGCCATGCAGGTCGTTGGAGCCGGTCTTGGAGACCAGATTGATTTGCGCTCCGCCACCGGTTCCGCCCTCCGCCGTGAAGGGCAGCGAATTCACACGGAACTCGGCGATCGAATCCGTGGAGATGACCAGCCGTAGATTGCCCTCTTGCCGGGGGTCTTTGATTCCCGTGGCGTCCACCCCGTCGAACGTCCAATTATTGTCGTCGCGCGGGCGGCCGAAAAACCGGATCGAGTTCTGGTTGCCCTCGCCCACGTTGACCGCGCCGGGCGCCAACTGCATCAGCGACGCCCAGTGCCGTCCGTTCAAGGGGATGTTCCGGATCTGCTGTTCTCCGATGGCGATGCCGATTTCCGCGCTGGTTTGTTCCAGTGGCGCGGAGCCGGCCTCCACTTGAATGGAATTCGACACCGCGCCGATCGTGAGTTGGGCGTCGAGCGTGAGGGACTGGCCCACGGCCAAAACCACCCGGTCGATGGTCGCCGGAGCGAATCCCACCTTGGAGATTTTCACCGAATACACGCCCACCGGCAGCCCCGGCAACCGGTAGACCCCGTGCGCCGAGGATACGGCTTCGCGGCGGAGGCCGGAGGCGCTGGATTCGATGGAGATCGAGGCGTTGTCCACGATCGCGCCGGAAGCATCGGTGACGGTTCCGCTGAGGCTTGCCCTGTCCACTTGAGCCTGCATCGCCGAAACCGCGAACATTAGAAGGGATGACGTTTTCCAAACACGCATTCCCCTTCATGTTTGCAAGCGGGCGATGACAATCCGATGAACGCCGCGTCACAATTCCGCAACGAAACCGGCTGGCTACCGCCGGAGCGCCACAGCCTGCCCGGTCGCGATCGACTTCTTCGCGGCGTCGATAATTTCAACCACGTCCACGTTGATGTCGATCGCCGTCAATCCCTCCACGGCCTTCCCCGTCCGCATGCAGTGCACCATGTACGCGATCGGCTCGGACAGTTCCGGCGCCAGCGGCGCGATGGACGCTTCCTGGGCCGCCTCCCGCCCCTTGCGGACCTCCACCTTTCCGTTCACCATGTAGACGCTGCCGCCCAGCCCGAAAATCTCCAGGTCCTGGAAGCCGCGCGGCAGGTCCCAGCTTCCCTCGAACAGCCCGACGCCGTTCTTGTACGACAGGATCATCGTGGAATTGTCTTCCACCTTCGGAAACGTTTCCGGTCTCAAATGGTTTACGTGCGCGAAGACTTTGTCTGGCTTGCCCAGGTACCACAGGCTCCACAGGGCGTTGTAGCAGCCGAAGTCCATCAGCGCGCCGGCGCCGTTCTTCACCGGGTCGGTGAGCCAGCCGAAGAACGTTTCGCTACGCGCGCCGCGGCTTCCGGGGCCGCCGTGTCCCACGATTCCGCGGAGGCGCCACGGCTTGCCCGCCATGCCCGAGTCCACCAGCCGTTTGGCCTCGTACTGGGACGGCCACCATGCCATCTGGTAGTTGGTCATCACCTGGATTCCGTGCTTTCTTGCCAGCGCGGCGATCGCCACCGAATCCTTGTACGTCGAGGCAAGCGGCTTCTCGAAGATCACGTGGATCTTGCGGGGCGCGCACAGTTTGACCACGTCGAGATGGCGGTCGTTTTCGTTGAACGCCCAGACGATCTCCGGCTTGGCGGCATCGAGCATCCTGGCGTCGTCGGTGAAGAACACGGAGTCCGGCGCGCCGGCTTTCTTCGCCTCGGCGATGAGGGCCGGAATGGTCTCGGAGATCCCCACCAGCCGGGCCGGTTCTCCCTTGACCATCTTGGGCAGGTGGCCCCAGACGTGGGAGTGGCGGAGGCCGATGACGGCGATCTTGGGAGCTTCGGCCCACAGGGCGGCGGAAGCGAGGAGGAACAGTACGGTTATGGGCATGCTCAATACCGGATTTTACATCCAAGGCCTGCCCGGGGTCGCGCGGAGTGGTAAATTAGGTAACCACAGAGCGTGGCGCGAGAGCGCGAAGTCAAAGTCGGGACCTGAAGGGTAGGACCATGGCAATTCGAACGTTGATCGTCCTTCTGGGTGGGTGCATCGCTTCCGCATGGGCCCAGGACGCGGTCGTCCGTGCGCGGCAATTGGAAATGAGCGGGGACACCCAGGCAGCGCTGCAAGCGCTGCGCGAGGCCGCCAAGGGCGGAGGAGCGGCGCCGTTGCGGGCTCTGGCGGAATTTCTGGACCGCCGCCACGATCCCGGAGCCCGGGGCGTCTACGAGAAGCTGCTCGCCGCGAATCCTTCCGCCGGCGTGAAGACGTCCGCCCTGCGGCGGCTGACCGTGCTGAACCTGCTCGCCGGCGACAGCGCCGCCGCTTCGCGCCACCTGGGCGCCTACGCCGCGGCCGGCGGTTCCGATCTGCCCGGGCGCATGCCCGAATTCGCCACTCCGGAGAAGCACCCCACCGTAGAGATTCCCGGACCGATTTCCAGCTTCTCCCGCATGGCTGCGCTGTCGCCGGACTTGAGGCCCGACGAACTGCTGCCCGCGCTCGCCCGCAACATCGTCACCAACGGCTACCAGGCGTCCAACAGCCAGGAGGCGCTCGAGCAGACGGAATACCTGAAGCTGGTCTTCCGCTACCTCTCCCAGGCGCGTGAGTTCGAGAAGCTGGCCGGCGAGTCGAAGAAAATCTCCATCGAGCAGTGCGACTCCACCAAGACCGCCGACTTGCTCAAGATCGCCGGCTATCGCATGCGCGGCGCCTGCGGCGGCGACCTGACGCTCGAAACCGTCAATGCCAACCGCGCCTTCCTGACCATCGACTCCGGCTTTCCGCTCGCCGAACTCGAACAGGCGCTCCGCACCAACCGCCCCTTCGAAATCGACTACAGGCCGACCGCCGTACCCGTTATCCACGGTCCCGAGTATTGGCTCTCGGTCGAAAAGAAGGACAAGGGCGAGTTCATCGACACCTTCATGTCGGACCCGTTGCTTTGCCGCCTCTACCTGGGGTTGGCCAAGATCGACCGCGAGACGGCGCTCGAACTCAAGAAGGCGATTCCGATCCAGCGTCTCCGCGCGTTCGGGCACGTGCTCGATTTCTTCGGCGGCATGTTCCAGATCCGCGGCGGCAAAGCCGAGGTTCCTGGCGCTCCCGGCAGCGAAGCCGCGTGGGCCGAACTGGCCGGCGCTCCGCCGTCGCAGGGAGCGGCGTTCCTCGAGAAGCTTACGGTGAAGGATGACGGCTGGTTGACCAGCTATTTCGATTCGCTTTCGCGCATCGAGGGCCCAGTGCAGTCCTACCTCACCGATCCGACGCGCATGAAGCGTTTTTACGCGGCGTTGCGCGGCCGGGTGACCAGCCCCGGCCCGGCGCGTCCGGTCTTCCGCTCCAACACGGATCTGATGCTGCTCACCACTCGTCTTCGCATGGACCGCGACGGGCAACCCCACCTTCCCGGCGGCATCGAGATGTGGAGGAACCTGTTCGTCAACCATCCGCACGGCAAGTACGACGGCAAGCTGACCAAGGCCGCGGCTGGATGGAAGACGTCCGACGACGGGCTGGAAGCGCTGTTCGCGCTGTCGCGCAAGGCGGTGGAGAACGAGCCACTGAAGATCTTCATGGCGCTGAGCGACCTCAATCGCAAGCGGTCCAAGCCGGTGTCGGCCGCCGTGGCCGATCGCGTCGCCCGCAACTGGCGCGCGGTGTCCTCGCAGCTTCCGGTGTTGACCGAAGCCGACCTTTCCGACGAAACCATCGTCGAGTACCTGGATACAGTGGCCGATATCAGCGCGATCAAGGATCAGAGTCTGCGCGCCGACACGGCGGGCTCCATGCAGGGGCTGGTGAGTCTCTGGCAGATCTTCACCCGGAACTCGCTGATCCCGCCATCGTCGGCCGAGCAGGCGCTCAAGGACATCCTGAACGAGTTCGGGAAATCCAAGGACATGGCCGAGATCTTCGACGGCTCGGTGCAGGGCGTGCGGTTCTTGATGAAGGCCTCGGGCGTCGCCGAAAGCGCCAACCCCCAGGAGAAGATGCTCGAACTTCTGGCCGGCAGCCTAAAGCCCGGGGACGAAGAAGCGCATCAGCAGATGATTGCCGACATGAACCGCATCTTCGAGGCGCAGAAGCTGATCTCGCTGAAGACGCTGCTGGATCTGGCGGCGAATATCGACGGCATCGCGAAGGGCGGGAAGGTCGACATGGCGCTGGTGAACCGGTTGCAGCAGCGCATGCAGGAGATCCAACTGCCCCGCGCGTCTCTGACCGGAGCCGAAAAGAACGCGCTCTCGTTCGGCTACTGGACGGAAAAACACATCGAAGGGCAACGTAAGCTGGCGCTCCGCCAAACGCTCGAGAAGGCCGGCGCGGACGGCGCCAAACTCGCCTCCGCTCGCGCGATGCTCGCGCCCATCCTGCGCGACACGCTGGTCGGCTTCAGCTATCTCTACTACGCTCCTCCCGGCGCGCAACTGCTCAAGACGAATCCTCTGTTCGTGCGCAGCCACGATTTTCTCGGCGTGCAGGGCGCCAACCAGACGTGGCGCAACACCGAGATCCTCGGCACCGGCTGGCCATCGAGCGCCGGCGGCCGTCTGGTAGGCTCGCTGGCGGGTCTCGCCTACGCACTGGCCGAAGCCGAGCAGAACTTCCTCATCCCCACGCGCGAACAGGCGCTGATCTGGGGCGATCTGGTTCCGCAAATGGTGCTGATGGCCAAGGCTCCGCGCTGGTGGACCGTGTCGCCGCAACAGATGCACTTCGTGGGTGTGAACATGCGGCTGGGTGAATCGGTGCTCGCCGAATCGGTGATCGACCCCAAGCGGCGCGCGGAGACGATGAAGGTGCTCGGCCGCCAAGCCACGCCCGCGCGGACGTCCCGCGTGGAGACTCTACTCTCGGAGGGCAACCTGAGCGCGGCGCTCGACAACGTGACGGCCTCCGAACTGATGGCCATCGGCACTGACTGGACCGCCAAGCACGAGACCGGCGACGACGTGTTCTCCCGCGAGATCCGCCAACTGCGCGCCTATGCGCCCGCGATGATCAACTCGCAAGCCATCTCCCGCGCCTTCGGAACGCCCAAGCCGACGCTCACCTCTTCGTTTCAGCCGGAACTGCTCAGTCTGCGCACGTTTCCCACCCTGATGGGCTATTCGAGCCGGATCATGGCGGAGAGCTGGGAGTCGAGTCTGCTTTACTTCGCCGCCATCGCCGACGAATCCGGAATGAACCCCGGCCGGCTCAACGTCGCGATCCCCGAATGGACCGCCGACGCGGTGCAACGCATCTTCGCCACTCACCTCGAGGACTGGCCGGCGCTGCTGCGCTCGCTCCGGTCGGTGGGCGAAGATGTCCGCAAGAAGGCCGCGAACGGCGAAAAAGCCGGTGGGGAATGAGATTCCGATAGACTCTTGGAAGGAACATCGAGATGCGTAAATCGATTCATGCGGGAATTGGGGTGGCGCTCCTGGGAGCCGCCGCCGCTTCCCTCTGGACACTGACGCCGGAAGCTTTCGCGCAGCAACCCACACAGGCGGAGAAGCCCACCTTCCGCACCGAAGTCAACATGGTGGTGTTGAGCTTCACCGTCACCGACAGCAAGGGACGCTACAAGAACGACCTCAAGCACACCGACTTCCGGATCCTCGAGGACGGCATCGTTCAGAAGATGAACACCTTCGCGGAAGGCAATCGCCCCCCGGTGCAGGTACTCGAGGACGGCGGCACCCGTCAACTCATCGCCACCGGCGGCGACGCGCAAAAGAAGGAAGGGGAAGGCGATCCCCGGCTCGACTCGTTCGTCGGCACCAACGTGTTCGTGCTCTTCGACACGAGCAACTACATGTACAAGGGCTTCGTTTACGCCTCCGACGCCATCGCCGATTTCATCCGCGGGCTGGACCGGGCGGACTCGGTCGCGGTCTACACATTCAGCCGCAATCTCTCCAAGGCCGCCAATCTCACGCGCGACCGCAGCCAGGCGATCTTCGGTCTCCGCAAGGCGGTGGCCGGCGACGACTCCGCTCTCTACAACGCCCTGCTGCTCGCCCTTCGCGACGCCGCCAAGGTCGCCGGGCGCAAGGTGGTGATCGTGTTCTCGAACGGGCCCGACAACGCCAGCATGGTGGCGCCGGACGACGTGCGCGCCGTCGCCGAGGACGAAGGCATTCCGATCTACGTGATCTCCACCAGCGACGTGAGCAGCGACCCGATCTCGTCGAGCGTGTTCCGCCGCATCTCGCAGCGCACCGGCGGCCAAGTCTACTTCGCCAAGACCTGGCAGAAGCAGGTGGAGGCATTCGAGGCCATCCGCGAATCGCTGGGCAACTCGTACACCATCACCTACTATCCGCAAAACAACACGAACGAGGGCTTCCGCAAGATCGCCGTCGAGATCACATCCGACGCCGGCAAGAAGTTCCGCGTCCGCGCCCGCCCCGGGTACCGGCCCACGCGCACCTTCTAAGTCGTGCTCGTCACTCGCCGCGATCTGGCCGGTCTGGCCGCCTTCTTCCAGGGCTCGGGACCGCGCCGGATCGCGGCGCTGGTTAGCGAATACCGCCCCGGATCGCACGCCGACGCGATCGTGGGCAAGGTTCTGGACGGCCTCTGGTACGAGGGCCCGCGCGCGCCCCGGCTCCGCGTCGCGTCGATGTACACCGATCAGGTCCCCGACGAGGACATGAGCCGCGGTCTTGCCGCCAAGCATGGTTTCAAGCTGGCCTCGTCGATTCGCGAAGCGCTCACCGGCGTCTCCGATACCTCGGCCGGATCGCGCGCACTCGCCGTCGACGGCGTGCTCCTGATCTGCGAGCACGGCGCGTATCCGTACAATGCCCTCGGGCGGAAACTCTATCCTCGCTTCGAATTCTTCCAGCAGGTAGTGGACGTGTTTCGCGAGACGGGCCGCGTCGCGCCGGTCTTCGTCGACAAGCACTTCTCCCACGACTGGCATCGAGCCCGCCGCATGTATGACGCGGCGCGGGAGTTGAAGATCCCGCTGATGGCGGGCTCGGTGGAGCCGCTGTCGCGCGATCCGGCGATCCGCCTGGATTCGGGGCTCGAACTCGAACGGGTGGTCACCACGTGGCAGGCCGATTTCTTCGACAGCAAGGACTCATACGGGTTCCATGCGATCGAGAACCTGCAAAGCCTGATCGAGTCGCGCAAGGGTGGCGAGACCGGTGTTCGCGCCGTGCAGTGCCTCGAGAACGCCGCCGTGTGGGAGTGGACGCGCGAGACGCCGTGGGCGGCCGGTCTGCTCGGCGCGGCCATGGCGAAGGGCCCGCTCGATCTGGCGGCGCTGGAGAAGGCCGTGCGCCGCCCGCTGGTATTCCGCGTCGAGTACGCGGACGGGCTGGAAGCGGCTGCGTATCGCCTGAACGGAGCGCCGGGAGGCCGCGCGCTGGCCGCGGCAGTGCGAGGCCGCCCGGAACCGCTGACGATCGCGACCATGTGGCGTCCGTCGCCCGCGGTGTCCGCGCCGGCGGACCAGCGCCGCCAGTATCCTTACAACCACTTCAGCGCCACCGTGCACGCGTTCGAGCGGCTGGCCATCGAGGGCGCCGCGCCGAATCCGGTGGAACGCACTTTGCTCACGACAGGCGTGCTGGCGGCCCTGTTCGAGTCGAGCTACCAGCCCGCGCCGATGTACGGCCGCAGCCTGCAGCACGGCACGCTGCTCGACCGCGGCCGGCGGATCGAGACGCCGCATTTGAACATCGCGTACGGGCAACCCTCGGCGGTCTCGAGCGCCGATCCCTGGCTGCCGCCGGTTCCCGCGGATCAGGCGGTGAAGGGTTGGCGTCCCGGCCGGTTCGCCAGCGCCACGCTGGGCCGCGAGGCCGGCTACTGGATCTACACGCCGCCCGGCCATGACTCCGGCCGCGAGCGATTCCCGGTCGTCTTCTGGCTACACGGTTTCAACGGCTCGCCCACGTCGGCTACGCCGTTCCTCGAGCGATTACGCCTGGCGGTGGAACGCGGGCAGGCTCCGCGCATGATCGTGGTGTCGTGCGTCGATCCGCTTCACATCAGCCAGTGGACCGACTCCAAGGACGGCGGGAATCCCGTCGAAACCGTGATCGTGCGCGATCTGGTTCCGCACATCGAAAAGGCGTACCGCACGATTCCGGGCCGCGCCGGCCGCGCGATCGAGGGCTATTCGATGGGCGGCTACGGCGCCGCCTACCTGGGCTTCAAGTACCCGGAGCTGTTCTCCGCCGTGTCGATCCTCGCGCCCGGCATGTTGTCGCCGGAGCGGATGAGCAAGGTTCGCGACGGAATCATCTTCGACAAGATCTACGGCCGCGATCCCGATTACGCGGTCAGCCATTCGGCGTGGACCGTCACCCGGAACCAGGTGGATGCGGTGAAGCGATGGAAACCGCTCGTGCGCCTGTTCGTGGGCGACCGCGACATTTCCATGGACCAGAGCATCCAATATCACGAGACGCTGACCGAACTGGGCATCGCTCACGAATGGGGCCTGGTTCCGGGTGCGGAACACAATACCGGCCAGACGTTCGATCTCTGGCCGGGCAATCCGTTCGACTTCTTCGCGAAGGCGTTTCCGTCGGCGAAGCGATAGGCCCGCTCAGAGATTGATCTTGCGGACCGCCTGCTGGTTCGCTTCCCAGTAGGTCTTCTTGAGCGCGATGGACGGATCGCCGGCCTCCGGCTGCACGCGCCCTCGCGCGTCGGTGGCGCGGCTGGCCACGGTGTGTTCGCCCGGCTTGGCTCCGCGCCACTCGTAGGACCAGAACGTCCAGCAATGCTCCGCGCCCTTGCGGCGCTCGAGTTTCGCCTCCGCCCACTCGCCGCCGTCGATCCGCACATCGACGGACTTAATGGGCGTGCCGTCGCTCCACGCCGCGCCTGTCACGCGGATGGAGCCATCCTCGCGCCGCGCCGCGCGCGCCGCCACCGATTTCAAGTTCATGCGGCCGACGGCGGTCTCGCGCCAGATCGTCTTGTCACCCTGCTTTTCGCCGCGGATCGTCACGTAGTCGCGGCCCATGAAGCGCGCCTGATACTTGCGATCGTGGAGTTCGATTCTGGTGAGCCACTTCACCCACGCGATGCCATACCAGCCGGGCACGATCAACCGCAGCGGGGCGCCGTGGTTCTTGTCGAGGGGCTCGCCGTTCAGCGCCCAGCACAGCAGCACGTCAGGCTTGATGGCGTCCCGCAGGTCGAGACTCCGCGCGAACTGCTGTTCGTAGTCGTTGTTGCGGATCTTCTCCTTGCCCTGATCGGCCGCGAAGAACACCGCCTCGATCGCCTCGCTCTTCACGCCGCACTCCTTCAGCAGCGGCGCCAGCGGCGTTCCGGTCCACTTCGAGTTTCCGATCAGGCCGCCCGCCGGGCCGTTGCCGGAGCACTCGATGGTGACCGTACGTTCCTTCGCCGCGCGGCGCTTCAATTGGTCCAGGCTCAGCGACCGGGGGCGCTCCACCATGCCGCCGATGTCGAGTTTCCACTTCGCCATGTCGACGTCCGGAAAGCCATAGTGGCCCACGCGGAACAACTCCGGCGTGGGCGTGAGCCACGACTCGAGCTTGTCCCACGGCAGGTTCGGGCGTTCCGGGTTGAACGGTTTCGCGTCGGCGAAGGGAACCGGAGTCTCTCCCGGAGCGGCGGCGGAGAAGCGCGCGAACGCGGCGGTGGCGGCCGCGGAGGGGAACAATTGGCGGCGGGTCATTTCGCTATCATAGGGCAAACGGAGGTTGTGAACATATGAGACTACTGATCGCGGCGCTGTGCGGGCTGCCCCTGTTGGCCGATTTAGTGGAGGTCCAACCGCGCCGCACGCGCGACTACGATGAGCGCGCCAATCAAGGCTGGTGCTCGATCCGCGTTTGGGTTGACGAGGAAGTCAATATCTTCCTGGAAGGGGAACGCGTGATGTTCGAAACGGTGCGCGGCGCGCCGGCGCGTGACGTGGGCACCGAGTGCTCGCAGCCGATGCCGCGCGGAAACGCTCTGAGCGACTTTCAGTTCAAGGGCATCGACGGACGCGGCGAGGTGCGTCTCATCGAGGACCCGCAGCAACGCAACCGCTATCGCGCCTGGGTGCGCATCCGCGACACCAAGAAGGGCGCCGAGGAGCACCATTTCCGGCTGAACTGGAAGAACACGTGGACGCAGTACGGAAACACGCGCGGGAACACAGGTTCGAGCGGCCGCGACACGCGCGGCGGCGGCCGCGGCGGCTCCGTCACGCAGTCGATCTCCGGGCGCGCCGACGCGAGCGGCCGCTACTTCGACGAGCGCGACCGCACCTGGCGTTTGGAAGGCGACGGAGTCTGCTTCTATACCGATCGCGATTTCCGCGGCGACGCGTTTTGCTCCCGCGTTGGAGAGGACCGCGCTACCATGGGCCGCGTGCTTTCGAGCAGCTACCAGTCGATGCGCCTGTTTGGACGCGCGCGGGAAGTGGAAGCGTTCGACCAGGAGGACTACCGCGGCGCGTCGGCCCGCCTCACGCGCGAGGAACGCGATCTCGGGGCCGTTCGCACCAGCCGCGGCGACTCGATGGCCGGCCGCGTGCAATCGTTCCGCGTGCGATAGGGGCCGGGTTATCCTTATCGAATGTTCGAGATCGTTTACCGCTACGACCCGGAGAGTCCGCATCTCCCGGTTCCCCAGACCGCGTCCGAGGCCCGGCTGGCGCTCGAAAGGGGAAATCGCCACTTCGCGGAAGTGCTGCAAGGCTGCGATCTCCACGTGCCGGGCCAACGCGTATTGCCGCTCGATCCGCTCGACTACGGCCTGGGCGGAGACGAAGGCTCGGCCCCGGCGCAGGAGCCCTGGGCCGCCGTGCTCGGGTGCGCCGACGCGCGCGTGCCGGTGGAGATCATATTCGAGCAAGGCTGCAACGACCTGTTCGTGGTCCGCGTGGCGGGCAATGTCGTTGGCAGCGAGTGTCTGGGCAGCCTCGGCTACGCCACGCACAACTTCCATTCGCTGAAGTTGATCGCGGTGCTGGGCCATCTCCACTGCGGCGCGGTGGCGGCCACCGTGGACGCGTACCTGAATCCGTCGGCGTTCGTCTCGATCGCCAACAACTACCCGCTCCAGTCGATCGTGAATCGCGTGCTGGCGCCGGTTCGCGCCTCGGCGATGGCGCTGCAAGGCGTGCATGGCGAAGGAGTGCGCCAGAACCCCGGCTACCGCAACGCGCTGGTCGAAACGTCGGTGACGGTCAACGCAGCCTGGGGCGCGCACAGTTTGCAGTTGGAGTTGACCGACCGGGACGAGGGCGGCCGGCAGGTCGTCTTCGGAGTCTACGACTTGGCGAGCCGGTTCGTGCGGCTGCCGCTCGAGCGCTCCACCTCGTCCGGGGCCGACATCGGGCTGCACGATCCCCCGCGCGATTCTCGAGGCTTCGAGGAGTTGGCCCAACGATTGGCGGCGGGCGAATACATGCGCGGCCTGTTGGGAATGTAGGCTATCGCGTGGCCCGTGCGCGGAGGTCCTCGTATAGCTTGGTCAGTTCCGCGCTGTACTCGACGCGATACGGATGGTCTTGATCGTAAAGGCCGCGCACGGACGCGGGCAGTTGCGCGAGCGCCCGCTTGGCCCGGATTCGCGCCTCGTCCGCCGTTGGGAGCGATTCCACCAGTTCGCCCCGCAGGATCACCGGGCGCAGCAGCGGGGCGGGGACCGGTTCCTTGTCGCACGGGCACTCCCAGTGGCAGGTGACCATGTCGTGACCGGGAAAGCGGAAGATCTGTTTGGCGCCGGGATAGGTGTGTTTGTCGGGGCTGAACTTCGCGGTGAAGCGCGCATCGATCTGGGCCAGCTTGTACACCGCGCCGAGCGTGGGCGAATCGGAGGAGGCCGCCAGATCGGTTCCGACCCCCATGGCGTCGATGGGCAGCCCCGCCGCCACCAGTTCGAGGATCTTGTATTCGTTCAGATCGCCCGACACCATGATCTTGGCATCGCTCAATCCGGCATCGTCGAGGATGCGGCGCGCGGCGCGGCTGAGCTCGGCGAGGTTGCCGGAGTCGAGCCGTACGCCCCACAGCGGCTTGCCGAGCGACGCGGCGCGCCGCGTGCCTTCGATCGCGTCGTAGGTGTCCACCAGATAGACCGTGCCCGCGCCGAGCAGATCGCGCAAGCGGCGGAACGACTCCAACTCGCTCTCGAACGACTGCACCCAGGAGTGGGCCGCCGTGCCGAGCACGGGTATTCCGAACCGCCGCCCGGACTCCACATTCGACGTTCCCGAGCAGCCGCCGATGTAGGCCGCCCGCGCCGCCAGGACGCCCGCCTCCGGCGAATGCGCCCGCCGCGTGCCGAACTCCACCACCGAGCGTCCGCCGGCGGCCTCCACCACGCGCGCCGCCTTGGACGCAATCATCGTCTGGAAGCTCACCATCGAGAGCAGATACGTCTCCGGGATCTGCGCTTCCACGATCGGCGCGCGGACTGTCAGCAACGGCTCGCCCGCGAACACCGGCGTGCCTTCGGGGACGGCCCATAGATCGCCGGTGAAGCGGAAATTGCGCAGCAGGTCCCAGAACGCGGGCGGCGCCAGCGCGAACTGCGGCAGGCTCCGCAGGTAGTCGAGATCTTCCGGCTGAAACCGCACGTTCAGCAGGTAATCCACCGCCTGCGCGAGACCCGCCGCGATCAGATAGTTGCGATTGGGCGGCAGCCGCCGCACGAACAACTCGAAGGTGGCCACCTCGCCGGCTTTCCCGGCCGCCGCGTATCCGGCGGCCATGGTCAGCTCGTAGAGATCGGTGAGGAGGGCGCGCACTCCGCTACTTCTTCTTCTCGTCCTTCTTGCCGTCTTCCTTCTTGGGCGGTTCCGGCGGCTTGACGTCGGCGGCCGCCTTTTGCAGCGCCTCGAACGCGGTCTTGTCGATCTCGTACACCGCCGGCTCGTTGTCGCGCCTGGCGTAGTACTTGTCGCCCGCCTTCGAGATCAGGACCTTCTCGTTGCGCTTGCCTTCGTTCGACGTGACCGACGCGTCGAACACCGGAGTGGTGAACCCGGTATCCAGGAACTTGATCGAAGCGAGGTCGCGCAGTCTGTCAATGAGGTTCTGGACCGAGGTGGAGTCCATCTCCTTCTTGTCCGCCATCCACTTGTCACCGGTCTTGGCGAGCGAGACCGTCTTGGCTCCGTCGTGAACCTCCACTTTCGACGGATCGCTCCAGCCGAAGTCGAACAGCTTCTTCTGCCGGTAGTCGTCCGCGGCCTTGTTCAGCCCGTCGCCGAGATCGGTGGCCGCCTTGAAGACGCCTTCGGCGGCGGAGCCCTTCACGTAGTAGTTGTTGTCCTTGGCCTTGCGAACCTCGAGGGTCTGCGTTCCGGCGGCGTCGGTGACCTTGGCCACGGCCACCACCGCCGACGCGCCCCATGCAGCCGTGTTCCTGACAAGCTCTTCAGCCGGCACGGAGGTATCCATCTTGGCGTCGCGGATCTTGCGCACGAGTTCTTCCACGTTGCCGCCGTCGGCCCGGCCGGCTTGCGGTTTGACGATCGCCCACTCGTTGCCGGCGTTCTTGCCGAACTCGAGCGTTTGTCCCTTCACGGTGAGTTCCACGCGTGACAGTTTTTCCTGGTCGAACGTCACCAGCCGCTTGTCCTGGAGATCCTTGTAGCTCTTCTCGATGCTCGTCTTGTTGACGTTGGCGAGCACGAAGACGCGGGGGTCGCCGTCGATGCGGGCGAAAACGCCGCTCTGGGTCGGTGTGTCGTCGCCGAGCAGCAGCTTGGTGGACTTCCCGTCCTTCCTGGTAACGGTGACCGTGGTGGCTGGGGCCTCGAGGCCGAAGCTCTTCAGTTCGGAAGCCTTCTCCTCCACCAGCCGGTCGGACGCGAGCGAGGTGAAGGTGTTGGCAACGCCGTTGGCCGAATCCTGATCGGCGCGGAGCGGCTTGGGCGACGAGACCGCCCACTTGCCGTCCGTGCCCCGCTCGATCGACGTGGTCTCGCCGGCCTTGGCGACCTCGATCTTCTTGATATCGCCCGCCGGGATTTCGACGATCTTCGGGGGAGCGTCGGCGGCGGGTTTGCCCTCTTTGTCCTTCTCGTTCTTGTTCGAAAAATAAATGCCGATCGCCAGCACGGCAAGTGCGGCGGCGGCGGCTAACAAGCCGCGAAACTGCATGCGCGCTTACCTCCTGTTTCCTTTACCGGCGCCGCCACCAGACATTGATGCCGGCGGCGATGATGATGAGCGGAATCGCGAGCAAATAGAACCCGAAGGTCCAGATTTGCCGCTGCGACATGGTGAGCCTTCTGTCTTCCGGTTCCTTGGGACGGATGGAAATCAGATCCTCGTCCGCCGAGAGCCAGTTCAGCATGTTGAGAGCCAGATCGCGATTGCCGCCGAACCGTAGGGCGTTGTTGGCGACGAAGTTCGACGTGCCCACGACGACGAAGCGGCCCTGTTCCTTTTCCTTGCCGGTGGGGATGGTTCCGGCCGCGGCCAGGGTGAACGGACCCTTCTTCTCGTTACCCGCGATGCGGATCTCGGCGGCGCTCAGGTTGTTGGTGGAAACGCTTCCGGCCGAGGTATTCAGCAGCTTTTCCGCCGTGCCCTTGGCCGGCGATTTGACTTCCAGCGAGCGGACCTCGGGGAAAGCGGTGGCGGTCTCCTTCATGTCGCGCACGATGGCGTGCGATTCGTAGCTGGCCACCAGCGGCGTCACCGGCCCCAGTCCGAACATCTGAGCCACGCCGGAAAGTTCGAGCACCAGATCGTTGTTCAGCGTCACGCCCCAGCCGGCCAGCACCTTGCTCAGCGCCGCGTTTTCGTCGGTCTCGTAGCGGGCCATCTTGAGCGGCGGATCCAGCAGGAACAGCGCGTGGCCGCCGCCTTCGACATACGCCTTCAGCGCATCGACGGCCGGTTGCACGTAGTCGCGGCGGGGACCGCCCACAATGACGATCGTGCAGTCCTTGGGGACCTCGGCCTTTTCGAGCAGCGAGATCTTCATCGTCTTGTAGTTGTTACGTTCGACGATTTCCTTGAACCCGGACATTCCGTTACGGCCGGAATCCTCCATGTCGTGCTCGCCGGAGCCGCCGGTCCAGCAGACGTTGCGGGCTCCACCCTTCATCGCTCGGATGAGCGCGCCGGTGATCTCTTCCTCGCTGATCGACCGGGCTTCCTCGCGCTTGCCGTTCGCCTCGATGTACGTCGCGTTATACGAGCGCACACCCATCGACTTGGCCTTTCCCGGATGCCTGTCGGGGTCGACGTACTCCACGGCGAGTTTGGCCGAGAGGTTGTCGTACCGGTCCAGCAGGTCGCGCGCGTTCCCGCGGGGATCGGTGAGCCGGCTGGTCTGATCGAAGTGCGTGATCTTGACGTCGGAGGCCAGCCCGGAGACCACCTACACCGTCTGGTCGGACAGGCTGAAGCGTTTGTTGGCCGTCAAGTCCCAGGACTTGTTGTGGCGCTGCGCCAGGAAGTTGGCCGCGCCGAGCACGCCGAGCACGATGGCGCCGTAAACGACGGCGTAGCCGAGGAACTGGGTTTGTTTCGCTTTGAGGAATCCGCTCATCTTACGACCTCCACCGCAGCGATTCCATCGATCGCGAAGTCAGGAACAATCCGAAGAAGATCACCGACAAGTAGAAGATCAGGTCCTTGGTGTCGAGCACGCCCTTGGAGAATCCTTCGAAGTGCTGCACCACCGACAGGTAGGAAATGACCTTGCCGCCGGTGGAAGTGGCGAACGCGGTCACCCAGTCGAGCACCCAGAGGAGCAGGCAGATGGCGAAGGTCGCCACGCCGGCCACAATCTGATTCCTGGTGCAGGTGGAGATGAACGTTCCGATCGCCAACAGGCTGCCGCCTTGCAGCAGCAGGCCGAGGTATCCGATGAGCATCGGCTTCCAGTCGGGCTTGCCCCACGCGAACAGCGCCACCAGGCCGATCAGCGAAACTCCGAGAACGGCGCCGTACATCAGCACCGATGCCAGCCACTTGCCGAGAATCACTTGCAGGTCCGTGACCGGCGACGTGGTGAGCAACTCGATGGTGCCCGACCGTTTCTCTTCGGCGAACAAACGCATGGTGATCATCGGGATCATGAACAGGCCGATGACGGAAACGTTCATCAACACCGGCCGGATCACCCATTCGTTCAGATCCATCGGCATGCCGCGTCCCATCATCTGCGACTCCATGCCGCGCTGGACGAAGATCGCGGTGGCCATGAACGAGAAGTAGCCGGCGATCACGGCGAAAAACACCATCAGCCCGTAGGCGATGGGAGAGGCGAAGTATCCCTTCAGTTCTTTTCTACAAATCACCCAGATGCTGCTCATTGCGCTCCTCCCGCGGCTTGAGACGATGTCAGCTCGATGAACACTTCCTCGAGCGAGAAGGCGGCCGAATGCAACTCGTGGAGCTGCCAGCCGGATTCCACCACCGCCCGGGCCAGATCGGGCCGGATCTGCCGGCCCTGCAAGCTTTCCACTTCGAACTTCAACATGCCGCCGCGGCCCTCCTTGGCGACCACGCGGCTCACGCCGGAGACCAGTTCCAGCTTCCGCTGCACATCGTCCGCGCCGGGCGCGCCGGTCAGTTCCACCGTGACCGCTTCCGATCCACGCAGGCGGTGGGTCAGGTTGTCGACCGTGTCGGTGGCGACCACCTTGCCCTTGTTGATGATGATGACCCGCTCGCACACCGCCTCCACTTCGGGCAGGATGTGCGTGGAAAGGATGATGGTGTGATCGCCCGCGAGCGACTTGATCAGGTCGCGCGTCTCGATGATCTGCTTGGGATCCAGGCCCGAAGTCGGCTCGTCCAGGATGAGCACGTCGGGGTTGTGAATGATCGCCTGAGCCAGTCCGACGCGCTGCCGGTAGCCCTTGGAGAGCTTGCCGATCAGCTTCGTCTTGACGTCGGCGATCGAGCACCGCTCGGCCACTTCGTCGAGACGCTGCTTCAGGTTCGATTTGGGCACGCCCTTCAGACGGCCGACGAACTCGAGATACTCGCAGACCTCCATGTCCGGGTAGAGCGGCGGGGTCTCGGGGAGATACCCGATCCGGCGCTTCACTTCCATCGGCTGGGTAGTGACGTCGTATCCGGCTACTTCGGCTCGCCCTTCGGTGGCGGGCAGGAAGCATGTGAGAACGCGCATGGTGGTCGTCTTGCCGGCGCCGTTGGGTCCCAGGAAGCCGACGATCTGGCCCTTGGCGACCTCGAAGGACACGTTGTCCACGGCCGCCATGCGCGCGTAGCGCTTGGTTAAGCCTTCCACTTTGATCATTTTTTTGCTCGATTTGAGGTTGTTGGAACTCCGCTCGAGGAAAGCGGAAACGCAAGCGTACGGCGGACGCCGCACGCCGGCGCAATCATTATGATAGAGAGACGCTCGACGCGTGTCAACGTTTCGAAGCCCCTGTCGTCGTGGATCGCGGCGATTGCCGGGAAGTCACTTCCGCAGCCAGACCTCGACGCGCCGGTTCTTCTCCCGGCCCTCCTCGGTGTCGTTCGGCGCCACCGGCAGTGACGCTCCAAAGCCGGTGATTACGGCCGGTTGGATGCCGCGCCGCCTCAACTCGTCGGCCACGGCGGCCGCGCGATCCTTCGACAACACCAGGTTCGCCGCCGGGTTGCCGGAGGAATCGGCGAACCCGATCAGGACGATGTGACGGCCCGCGTACTTGGGGTCCTTCAGGATCTCCACGATGCGGCCCAGGTCGTCGAGCGCCTTCGAGTCGAGTTCGCGGCTGGCGTAGCGGAATCGCAGATCGATGGTGATGCGTTCGGAACTGGACGCGAGCCCGGTGTACTCGGGCGGGGGAGGCGGATTCACAGGCAGCACCGGGGGCGGCACCACTTCGGGCGTCTGGCCCACGAAACGGAGTTCCTCGAGCTTCTTCTGCGCGGGCTTGGACCGGGCGAACTCGTCGAACTCGCGGGCCTGCGGCGACGCGTTCGCGGGGATGTAGAAGTAGAGGCGCCGGGTCCATGGATCGGCCTCCGTCTCCTGCCGCAGGGACGTCGCGGCCGCCATCGGGATCGCCTTCGACTTCGACACGAAGGCGCGGCTGAGGAAGGCGATTCCGCCAGGGTCCGCCGCGACGGCCGCGTCCAGAGCTTCGCTCGAGGCAGCCGACACGGCATCGGCCGCAATCGCGCCGCCCTTCAGCAGCCGCGTCGCGGCGAAATCGCGCGTCGCCGATCCCGGCGCTCGCGAGTGCACTCGAGCGGCAGGTCCGCCGGGCCATTGTCTGGTCTCGCCGGACAGCAGCTTGGCCGCGTCCGCCTCGGAGAGCGTAGCCGCGCCGTTCGAAGGATGCACCGCCGCGACCACGACGTCGAGCGCGACGACCTTCTCCGACGCGTTGGAAGCGAGATCGCCGAGAGCTTTCAAGCTGTCCACTTCCGCCGCGCGGATCTTGCGCGAGGACATGGCGATATCGGCTTGGCCTGCCCCGAGCGCCGCGAATCCGCTATCGCTGCCGTTGCCCTGGATCTCGAACGCAACCGCGCCGCCGGAGATGCGCGTTTCGTTCGGACCTGGTCCCGCCGTTCGTTGTGGCGACCCGCCCTTGGACCGTATGAACTCCTCCGCGAGCGTAGCGGCCGCGAGCGCGACGGTGTTCGAACCCTTCAGGCGCACCACCGGCGACGCATCCGGCTTGGGGCCGTCCTGCTTCCGTTCCGGCTCGGGCGGCTTCCCGTCCGGCCGCGTCGCCCACCATCCGCCGATCGCCACCGCAAGCAGCAGCGTGACCCCGAGCAGCGCCTTCACCCAGCCGGGCGTGCCCGCCGCGGGGGGATTCGCCGGGAACAGCCGTTTTTCGCACTCGGGACAAAGCGGCTCTTCGCCAGGCGCGATCTCGACGATCTCTTTCTTGTCCGCTTTCGTGCATCCCCCGAAGTTGGTGCACTTGAATTTGAGGTTGGCCATCCGGCCTCCTGTGAAATTAGAAGAAGCCCTTCCTGGGCGCGTACCCTTCGGTCAGCCGGTCGCCCGCGCAGAGCAGAGTCATCGCTTGCACGACGATGGGACCGCCCGGTAGCTTCTGGCCGAATCCGCTCACTGGACTGTAGCGGCCTAGCCCATAAGAGATTCCCGTGGCGCCGCCGTTCTCGCAGAACGTCTCCGGCTGCAGGTCGTCGTAGCCGGTGTTTTGGAATGGAATCTGCCGGGCGCGCGAGTCGGTGAGGGGCGCCCAGGTGCGATACTGCAGCCGCGAGCCGAACTGGCTGGTGGTGCGCGCGTTGTTGACGCCGGTTCTGGCGGCGTAATCGCGGTCGAACACCATGAAGCCCTTGGGTCCGCGCCCGTCGATGTCGAGCGCCAACGTGGCGGCCGAGCGAATCATCGCGCACTCGAAGCGCACGTCTTTCAGATAGAGTCCGTTGCCGCTGGTGAACGCGCGAAATCCCGAGATCATGTGCTGGCCGGGGCACCCCATCGTGAGTTGATGTTGGCCGCCGCCGGGAGTTCCCGCCGAAGCGGTGGCGGGCGCGCCCTGCCAGAAATAGCGCCGTCCGCGAGCGTCCCACCTCACGGTGGAGCAGTGGATCTGCATGTGATCCACCACGCCGCCGACGCGAATCGTCACTCCCACCATCGCTTCTCCGGCGCGGCACCGCAGGACGCCGACGGTTCGCTGGCCCGGGACGGCTGCCATCGTGTAGCGCCCATCGACGACTCCGCCCACCTGCTGCGAGCCGAGTTCGAGGAAGTACTTCTCGCCGATGATGTAGTCCTTGTTGTACGGGTCGACCTCGTTGCCGGTCTTGGCGGACCGGTTGGGCCAGAACTGCCCCACCGCCGCCGCCGGCAACAAGATCGCGACCGCGAGACTACTTCGGCGCCACCACCGTTTCGATGAATTGGGATGCCTGAACATAGGCCTTGTACGTCTTATCTAGAGGATTCTTCTTTTCCGCGCGGACGGCCGCGACCTGAGCTTCCACCTTCTTCATGAGCTCCTCGCGCTTGGCGCGGTGCAGGTAGTCGGTTTGCAACAGCGGCATCACGGTGGACTGGATGGAATCCTGGCTCGCCAGGCTGGCGTCCGAGATGGCTTCTTCCATGGTTTTGCCGAGATTCACCGGCTCGAGTTCCTTGCCGTTCTTGTCGCGCGGCATCAGATACAGGCTGGTGACGCCGGTATCCGGATCCTCGAGGGCCGCCACCACCTCCATCGCCTGTGCCAGCATCAGATAGCCGCGGAGCTTGGTGGGATTGACATCCTCGATGAACAGGTCGGGCAGGTTCGATCCGTCGCCTTCGGCGTGCAGTTCCATCTTCGCTTGCGCCCCATCCGCGCCGTTGACGCGCTGCATGTACTTTTCGCGCAGGAACGAGGCGTCGGTGACGAAGCGGCCCGGGAACAGGTTGGTGATATTGACCAGCGTGATCTCGTTCGGACGGCCGGTGGTGGGAACGATTTCCTTCTCGCCGGTGGCGGCGTTTTCGAGTTCGTGTTTCAATTGCTCGCGGAACTCGCCGAGTTCCTTGGCTTCCGGCAGCAGGATGGACAGATACGAAGTGAATCCGCCGCCGGTGGTTCCGGGGCCCTGGCGGCGCACTTCCGCGTCGTTGAAGCAGATGTAGTTCTTGGCGCGTGAAACCACGTTGATCACGTAGCCGCGCAGGCTATCGGGGTTGCCGCCGTACTCGCGTTGCAGGCGCTCGATCACGTTGACGCCCAGTATCCGCTGGCGGTCGGGGTTGCCGGCCACCAGATTGTTGTGCGCCTCCACGGCGGAACGCTCGCAGCATTCTTCCAGCACGGAGATGAACTTCGGGCGGTTGACGCGCGAATTGAACGTGGCGAAGTTCTGCGTGTCTCCCAGCAGCTTGGCCACTTCGTTGCGGACGGTGGCAGTCTGCTTCTGCTGCTCGCCACGATCGCGAACCAGCGCTTTGGCGAAGTCCTTCACCTTCTCGGGTTCGTAGAAGCGGATCACCTGCTTCTGCAGATCCGCCGCGCCGGTATCGGCGCAACGCGCCGCCATCTGATCGTTGAACGCCTTCAGCGATTCGGCGATCATGCTGTTGGCCCGTCCGATCTCGGCCGACAACGCGCTCAATTCGGCGATCAAGGCCTGCATCAGGCGCTTCTGGAAATCCAGACCCTCGATGCGGGTGCGAATGATGTAGAGCTGGGTGAGCACCTCGCCCTGCGCGTCGAAGATGTTGTCGTCCTTGCCGACCATGCGCGACAGGACGCCCAGCTTGGACCACTCCCGCTTGTTGGCCGTGACCTTGGCGGCGACGGAAGCTTCGTTCTCCTTGGCCTTGGACGCCTTGTCGTCGATCGCGGCCAAGCGCTCCTCGAGCGACATCACCAGGGCCGACATCAGGCGCGACAAGTCGAACATCGACTTCACGCCCGTCGTCCACTCCTGGAACAGGTCCGCCTCGATCCGCGCCCGCAGTTCGCGCACGTGATCCTTTTGCTCGCCGCGCTTGGTCTCGTAGAATTTTTTGACCCCCAGGTCGCGGTAGTTCTGCGAATAGGCGGTTTCGCAAAGCTTCTCGAGTTCGTCCATCCACGCCGCGCCGTTCTTGGCGTGGGTCTCGCGGACGTGCGACTTGAAGTTGGGGATCAGATCCATCCAGAACTGCGTGATGGGTTTCCAGCGCTTGTTCTTGATTTCGTCGGGAAGGAGGCCTTCGGAAAGCTGCAGGCGCTCGTCGGTGATGTGCCAGCGCTCGACGGTCTCCTTCTGGCGGACGTACTCGTTGAAGCTCTGATTGACCGGTTCCTCGGTGTAGCCGAAATCGTCCGACCAGCGGTTGAACATCAACTGCAGCGACGCCTGGCGCGCGAACGAGTACGCGATGTACTCCCGGATCTCCTCTTCCGGATACGCGATCCGCTTGACGCCGAACGCGAAGAACAGACGCGAGCGGACGGGCGTCTTGCTCGACGGCGATTCCTCCGGGCGGAAGTCCATGTTCTCGAAGGTTTCGAGGCGGCGCAAGGCGTTCCAGGCGACCTTTGCGTTGGTCACGATCTTCTCGTACAGGAACGACGAGACCAGCTCGGGAATCTCCTTGTCGATATCGATGCGGTTGTGGTCCTGGTTCTCGTCGGTGATCAGGTAGCAGCAGTTGAATGGATCTTGCAGTTCCTGCCGTCCCTGCCTTTGCCCGCTGACGTCGAACGGCTTGTACGCGCCGGTTCCCAGCGCGTTCAGCTCGAGCAGCGCGCCGTACCCGTTGGCGTGGTAGTTCGCGCCGGCCCAGTTGGGGTTCGGGGATTTGTCCGGTAGTAGCGCATAAATGAGAATGCGGTACTGCTTGCCGGGATACGTCATGCGGAGCTGCGTCACCACGTCGATCACGCTGCCCGATCCGGTTCCGCCGGCGAGTCCACAACACACGTGGAAGGTGACCGACGCCGTTGCGCCGACCTCCATCTCCTTCACCAGCGCCTTGGCCTGATCCATGAACTTGTCGGCCTTGCAGGCGAACAGGAACCGCCCGAGCCGCCGCTTCTGGCCGCCGACGATGTTGGCCGCGTCCGCCGAACTCAGGATATTGCGGAACTGGTCCTTGCTGCCGAGCCACGGGCTGATGCCAGGATAGCTTCCGACGTTATCCAGCACCTGCCCCAGATTGAGTCCGTCGATCGCCAATTGCGACGTCTTCTTCAATTGCACGCTGTGGCCCAGGATCTTCCAGGTGGGATCGTCGTGAGCCATCATTTCCTTGCTGGAGTCGACGTACAGGTAACGGACGCGGGCGCCGCTGGGATCCTCCGCGCGAAAGTTCTGGAAAACCAGTTTCCGGAAAGAGCGGATGATTTTTCCGCCGGTTCCCCCTAGGCCGATGACGAGGTGGTTGGTGGGCATGTGTTCGATGTCCTCAGACTTGCTGCTTCAAATCCTTGTAGGCGGCGTAGCCTATCACGGTAAACGGAATCGCCTGGAAAAACAGGAAAAGAAAGATCGCGGCCGTGCGGGACAAGCCCACCACGCGCTGGGTTTGGGGCTCCAGCGCGCCGCGGATCAACCGCACCGCCAAGTCGATCGCCTGCGTATCCATGTAGGTTCCACCGGGGTTCCGCTCGAAGTATCTTCTCAAATCCGACTCCACCGCGGATTTCGGCACTTGCGTTTCCGGCCAGATAAGGCGGCTCAGGAAGGAGTGCTTGCGTTGGAAATCGCGGCACGCCTCGTCGGCGTACGTCTTCGCGTAGAGCGTCCGCGAGGGTTCGTGGCTCAACGGGATCCGCCGTCCCGTGGGGGGAGGCGGGTAATCCGCGAAGTTCTCGAGGTTCAGCCCCTTCACGGCGTAGTAGGCCTTGGCGAAGGTGCCGCTCTTGAACGCCTGGTCGGCCTGGATCCCGCGCTGCCAGGAGTTGACGGTGATCGCCGCCAAGTCGCGCGTGTGCCGCAACGCGACATAGGTTAGGGTGAATACGAGCGTCGCCATTGCGGCGACTCCGCAAAGCACATGGTGGAAGACGGTAATGTGATAGCGGGTGTTCCACAGCCGCGAGTAGTTGGTGCAGACCCACCAGCACACGCCCGCCAGCGTGAAGGCTCCGATCACGGTTCCGAGAAACGCGCGTGGCGTTGTCCGGGACAAGATGCCGATACACGTGACGGCCAATTCGATGGCGTCCGAAAAATTCATCGCTGCTCCCGGAGATCCTGGTAGGCGGCGAATCCGATTACCGCGAACGGAATCGCCTGGAACAGCAAGAGTAGCAGGATGGCCAGCCGCCGCACATACGTCACGGTCCTGGGCGACTGCGGCACGAGCAGATCGCGGGTGTGCGTCGCGGCCAGATCCACGGCCCGGGACATGTCGTAGTTCTTGCCCGGATTCGCCTTCGTGAACCGGTCGCGATCGGCCTGGATCTTGCCGAGCGGCGGATCGGGCAGACTCAGCGCGCGCACCAGGAACGGGTTCTTCTTGCGGAAGTCGTCCAGCAGTTCCGCGACGTACGATTTGGAGGCGAGTTCGCGCGTGTCCTGCCGGCTGAGCGGCAGCATCGCACCCGGCTGGCCCGGCAGCGGCGCCTTGGAGAAGTCCTCGAGTCCGGTCGCCTTTACCGCGTAGTAGCCGCGGGCGAACGCGGCGTCGATCAATTTGCGATCCTTCCGCGCGCCTTCATGCCATTGGGAGATGGCGCGGTTGGTGATCTCCGCGGTGTTGCGCATGCTCACGTAGACCACCGTGAACACCAGCGTCATCGCCGCCGCGACGGCGCACAGCGCGTGGTGGATCCCACCGATGCGGAACCGGAGATTCCACAGGCGGTAGTAGTTGGTGCAGATCCACCAGAACGCGCCCGCCACGATGATCGCTCCGGCGATGGTCAGCAGGAAGGTTCGCGGACTGCTCCGGGCCAGCATGGCCACGCACTCCATGAGGAATCCAATCACTCGAGCCTCCCTACCGCGCCACGGACCAGTCGATCACGATCCGGCGCTTTCCTTTGCCTTTTACGCGCAGCACCATGCGGCGGTAGTCCGACGTGGATTGCGGCGTCATGGCGATGCCTGCGTTCTTCAAGTCCTGCAGAGAGAGCACCACCGGAGCGCCGCCCGGGAGCGCTCCCGAAACAAGCTGTCCTTTATCGACCGAGGTTCCATCGATGGTGACGAGCGCCTCCTTCTCGTCGACCTGGCCCTCCCAAACGATGCGGCCAGAGCCAGCTCCGGAAATCGGCTCGGGCGTGGGCGCGGGCCTGGGCTCCGTCGCCGGGACCGGTATGGGCGTGGGGGCCGGTGGAATGACGACCGGATCGGGATTCGGAACCGGATTCGGCTTCGGACGGGGGATCGGCGCGGGAGACGGGATGGGTTCGGCCGACGGCGATGGCGACGGCGATGGCGATGGGACCGGCGCGGGCGTCACGGGATCGGGCGCGGGCGCGGGGATAGGCTCAGTCGGACCGGGGCCAGGGCCCGGCGCCGGTTCGGGAATGGGTACGGGCTCGGGCGGCGTGACGGGCTCGTCCTGAGGCAGCAGGAAGAACGCTCCGGCGAGCAGCACCGCGATCGCGCCGCCGGCAATTCCCGCCTTCTTCGCGGGAAAGCCGCCGCGGGAGCCGGAGGAGGCTCCGCCAGCCTTGGCAGAGGTTGCCGTCAGCGCCTTGCCGCATTCCGGACAGGCAAAGTCCGCGCCCGCTTCCATCGCCTCGCGGGCGTCGGCCTTCGCGCATAGGCCGAAGTTAACGCACTTGCCGAATTTCGCCGCCATGACTATTGCCTGGGATCGGAAAGCGCCAACGTGAACACGGAGCCCTTGTTCAGCTCGAGCTCCTTGCCGGCCGCGGTGATCGTGTAGGAGGACACGACGCCAGCGGCGGCTCCCGCTCCCGCCCCGATGGCCGCCCCTCGGGCGCCACCGGCGACGGCGCCGATACCCGCTCCGATGCCAGCGCCGATCGCTCCGAACAAAGCGCGCTTCTTCTTCGACATCGACTGTCCGATCGCCCGGCCTTCTTCGTCGACATTCACCTGGCCTCGCGAATTCCGGATGCCCTTCAAATCCGCGCTGATCGGAATCGTCTGGCCGCCGGCGGCGATCTCCTCGAACGAGAACGCGATCTCCGACTTGCCGCGGCCGACGAGCTTTCCGGGTCCTTTCGCCTTGTTGACACGGGCCCGGACCTGACCGCCGCGGTAGGGGCCGCCTTCCACCATCAGCAGGAACACATCGCCCTCGCGGGCCGTCCGGGTGCTGAGGTCGGAGAGCAGCCGCGCCTGGATCGTACCGGACACGGCGGGTCCCCCGGACGGCCGCGGTTTCGCTCCGCCGCCCTCGCCATCCGGCGGAATGATTCCTGGATCGCCGCCGCGCAGGACGGGAGCTCCACCGCCGCCAGTGACGGGCGGCCGGCCACCGCCTCCGATGACGGGAGGCTGACCGCCGCCTCCGATGACGGGAGGCTGACCGCCTCCACCGATGATGGGTGGCTCACCGCCTCCGCCGGTAATGGGCGGTTGTCCACCACCACCGATTACGGGCGGTTGGCCGCCATCGATGGGACTCACCGCCGCGCCGCCGGCGCCGCCAGGATCCTGGGAGACGGTCGCATCCGACGGAAGCAGGAAGTACACGCCGGCGAGCAGCGCCACGATGCCTCCGCCGATCAGGCCGGCTTTCTTCGCGTCCAGCCCTCCGCCACCGCGGCTGGAGCCGCCTCCTCCGCCTCCTCCTCCCGCAACCGCGGAGAGTGGGCGTCCGCACTCCGGGCACGAAAAATCCGAGCCCTCCACACCGATCGCGTCACGGTTGTCGGCTTTGCCGCACAGGCCGAAATTACTGCATCTTCCAGTTCTCGCTGCCATGGTCTTGGACACCTCCTCCTTGGCTTCAAGACGGTCTCCACATCGCCTCTCAGGGGTAGTGGACACAGTCTACCAGGATATAGCGTGACCGCGCCAGAACTTTCGAATTAGCGGTACTATCGCCCTGTCCGTCCCGGAATCCTCCAGACCGCTTCGAGCAAGCCTCCCCGCAGGGCGCACATCTCGTCGTGCAGACAGACGGTGCTGTCGGTGTATCCGGGCACGAACTCCACGACATCGCCCACGCGCAACGAGTCGTCCGGCGATTCCAGCTCGATCGTGCCGTGCTCCGCGGAAAGCACGACACTCCTCACCGGCGCGCCGATCAGCGGCTGGGGCAATCCGTGCTGCACGCTCATCGTCTTGAATCCGGCATCGACAATAATGCGGGTGGGCGTTGGGCGGCTGGCGACCCGTGTGACGACGGTCAGCGCGAATTCGTGGTCCGTGAGCCCCCATTTCCGGTAGTTCAGGTCGGAGAACACGCCGCCGCCCGCCTGCACTTCGGTGATCCCGGCGGTGCGCGTCGCGTCGAGGAACGTGCCGCTTCCCGCCGCGCTCACGATGGCGATTTCAAACCCCTCCGCCCGGCACCGTTCCGCCGTTTCGACGAGCGCGCTCATCGCCGCGGCGATCTTCGCCGATTTGTCCTCTCCGGGCTCCTTCACGGCGTGCCCTTCCCAGCCCATCAGGCCCGCCAGCCGGATGCCGGGCGTGACCACCGCCGCGCTCACCAGATCGATGGCGGATTCGCCGGGCTCGATGCCGCAACGATTCATGCCGACGTTCAACTCGATCAGCACCGGGATCGTGACGCCTTCGGCGCGCGCCGCCTCGCCGAGTTGCGCCAGGTGCGCGTGACTGTCGGTGGCCGAGATCAGGCCGCACCGGCCGGCCAGCCGCGCCAGACGCCGTTGCTTGCGCGCGCCTACGGTCTCATGAGCGAGCAGTATCGATTCGACGCCGGCATCGGCCATCGCCTCCGCTTCGTAAAGCGTGGCGCAAGTGACGCCGATCGCGCCGGCCTCGAGCGCCAGTGTGGCCAACTGCGGCGCCTTCTGGCCCTTCATGTGGGGACGCCACGCGACGCGGGCCGCGCGGAGGACGGTGGCCATCCGGTCCACGTTGCGCCGGTACGCATCCAGGTCGAGGCAGAGCGCTGGAGTTTCCAGCTCGTGTTTGGCGAGGCCGATGGCCCCAGAGTTCGCGGACATGGTCAATGAGCTAGGCTACAATAATTTGACGTTGTTCCAAAATGCACACTCGTAGACTTTGCAGTCTGCTGCTCGGCGCGTGGCTCGCGGGCAGTTTGTTCATGGTGTGGGTCGCCACGCACAATCTCGGCAATGTCGATCCGATGATGGCGAATCCGGGCATGCAGGCGCAACGCCACATTCGCGATATCGGGCCGGACCGGGTGCGAATGCTGATGCGGTTCCAGGCCGGTGAACTGAATCGCTACTACTTCGAAACCTGGGAGGTGGCCGAGATCATTCTCGGGATCGTGCTCGCGGTCACCTTGCTCTTCGCGACGAACGGCAACCGGCTGATGATGGCGCTGGCGGGAGGAATGATCGCCATTCCGCTCATTCAGCACTTCACCATCACGCCGCAGATCCTGGAATTGGGGCGGGGATTGGATTTCGCCACGCCCGATCAGATGCAGGCCGAGCGCCAGTCTTTCTGGGGCTACCACAACTTTTATTCGATGCTCGAGATCGTCAAGATCGCGCTCGGCTTCGGACTGGCGGCGCGTCTGCTCATCTCGATGGGCAATTCGACAGGCCGCCGGCGGCGGTCGTCATCCAAGATCGATTCGATCGATGACGCCAATGACGGCCATGTCAATGGGTGATTCGGGACGGCCGACGCTGGTCATGGCGCTGTAGCCTTCGGTGACCAGCAGGACCCGGTCGCCGATGCCCGCGTCCACCGAGTCGAGCGCCACCACGGCGTCTCCGCGATCGGAGCCATCGAGATTTAGCGGCTGCACGATCAGCGCTTTCCTGCCGTGATGGCTGTCGTGTTTCTGGGTCGCGACCAGGTCGCCGATCACGCGCGCGATCAGCATGCCCGCTCGTTCGCTTTCGCGCGCTGAGCGTGCACTTCGTCCACGATGCCGACGATGGTTGCGTCGGTGGGAACCTCCACCGGGAGGAAGGGAAAACTGGATTCCTTGCCTTTGCACCAATAGACGAGTTCGCCCGCTCCCGCGCCCACGGCGTCGGTGCAGACGAGGGGCTTGCCGGTTTTCGACAACTCCGGCGTCAGCGGCTGAACCACCAGCAGGCGTTGTCCCTCGAGCGGGCGGTTCTTGACCGTCGCCCAAACGCGGCCCACCACGCGGCCGAGCGTCACCGCTTGCCTTCGGGCGGATCGTCCAGGCTCACCGTGTCGACGATGCCGATGATGCTGGTGTCGACCGGCGTGTCCTTGCAGCCGTCGGCCATTCGCGCCGAGCTTCCGGAAACCAGCAACACCAATTCGCGATTGCCCGCGCTGACGGTATCGACCGCAACGAGGTAGTTCCCCTCGTCCTTGCCCTCCGGACTGACGGGCTTGACGATCAGGAGCTTCTTGCCCTCGAGCCTCGGATCTTTCCGGGTGGCGACCACGGTGCCCACGACGCGGGCGAGAATCATGCGGCCGCTCTACTTGTGATTGGACTGCGCCTTGCCGATCGGCAGGACGTCCTCGAGACTCGGGTGGGGGCGCGGGATCACGTGCACCGAAACCAGTTCGCCCACGCGGCGGGCGGCGGCGGCTCCGGCGTCGGTGGCGGCCCGGACGGCGGCCACGTCGCCCCGTACCAGCGCGGTCACGTATCCGGATCCGATCTTCTCCCACCCCACCACGGTGACCTTGGCGGCCTTCACCATGGCGTCGGCGGCTTCGATCATGGCCACCAGTCCGCGGGTCTCGATCATTCCGAGTGCTTCACCCATTCGACCTCCACATCTGAATCAACCCTATCAGCTTACGATATTCCACGGGCCAGCAACACTTCGTCCACCAACCCCACCAGTTCGTCGCGCGTGACCAGGAACTTGCCCGGAGCCGCCGCGTCTTCGTAGGCAACGGGACAGCCGGGTTCGCCGGCCACCTTCGCTTTCACGCCGTATCGCGTGCGCGAATCGAGCAGCTTGTTCACTTCCACCCGGGGCAGCACGCGCGCGCCTCCGAGAAGTTCGGCCACCAGGGCGATGCGGGCGAAGTGCTCCACCGTTTCCATCTTGAAGAACGCCTTCCACACGTCGTCCGAATAGCAAACCGCGCCGTGGTTGGCGAGCAGAATCGCGTCGTACTTGGGGATCAGCGGGAGCATCGGCTCGGTGAGCGCGGGCGTACCCGGCAGTCCGTACGCGGCCAGGGGAACGCAGCCGAGCGTGATGACCACTTCCGGAAGCAGCGCCTCGTTGAGCGGACGCCCCGCCGCCGCGAATCCGGTGCAGACGGGAGGGTGCGTGTGGACCACGGCCTTCACGTCGGGACGCAGATTGTAGATCGTGAGATGCATCATGATCTCGGAGGTCCGCTCCTTGCGGCCTTCGAGCTTGTTGCCCTGGGGATCGCAGACGATGAGGTCGTCCGGATGCATCATGCCCTTGCTCACGCCGGTGGGCGTGCAGAGGATGCGATCGGGTCCCAGCCGGATGGAAATGTTGCCGTCGTTGGCGGCGACCCAGCCCTTTTGGTAGACGAGTTGGCCGATCCGGACGATATCGTCCCGCAACTCCCGTTCGGTTTTCATCGTTGTTCGGGGAAGCTTCGATTGTATCAGGCGCGCCGGTGAGTCCGGCGCGGAACGGCGCGCTAGGGGTGGTACCTTGAAAGACTGGCATCCCGCCGCATTCCGTCCTGGACGAATGGCTCTCACCTCACCCGAATATCTCTGTTTCCTGGCGATCCTTTTCGCGGTGTACTGGCTCGCCGGGGCGCGCAAGGCTTGGCTGCCGGCGATCGTTGTCGCGGCCAACGTGTTCTTCTACTGGCGATGGGCGCCCATCTACGCGGCCATCGTGCCGGCGGCCGCCACCGTGGACTACTTCATCGCGTGGGCCATCCACCTATCGCCGGAAGCCGGCCGCCGCCGTTTGCTGATGGCGCTGAGCCTCACCGTGAATCTCGGCCTGATCGCGGTGACAAGGCTGAGTCCGGGGACTTGGGTGATCAGCCTTTCCTTCTATGCGTTCCAGGCGTTGACCGGGACCATCGATGTGTTTCGCGGCGACTCCCGCCCTAGTCCCAGCCTGCTGCGGCACCTGGCGTCCGCGCTGTTTTTTCCCACTACGCTGGCAGGTCCCATCGCGCGGCTTTCCGCGTTGATTCCGCAATGGGACGCCGTGCGCGCGCCGCTGGCCGAGGCCGAAGGAGGACGCGCGCTGTTCCTCATCGGATTGGGCGCGGCCAAGAAGTTCCTGGTGGCGGACTACCTGGCGAACAACCTCGTGGAGCGGGTGTTCGACACGCCCAAGCTGTATTCGGCCGTGGAAGTGCTGGCCGGCGTCTACGGCTACGCGTTCCAGCTCTATTACGATTTCTCCGGCTACACCGACATCGCCATCGGCAGCGCCCTGTTGCTCGGCATCAAGCTGCCCGCCAACTTCAACCGTCCTTATGAAGCGGCGAACATCGCCGAATTCTGGCGGCGGTGGCACATCACGCTTTCCAACTGGCTGCGCGACTACCTGGTCTTCTCACTGCCGGGCCAGCGCACCAAGGCCGGACCCTACCTGGGCCTGATCCTAACGATGGTGCTCGGCGGTTTGTGGCACGGCTTCGCGTGGACGTTCGTCATCTGGGGCGGATTGCATGGGCTGGGTCTCGCCGTCACGCGCGGATTCCAAGCCCTGCGGGGACGCCGCGCGCCGTCCGCCGCAGGCCGGGTGGTAGCCGCTGTCGCGACGTTTCACTTCGTCGCGTTCTGCTGGATCTTCTTCCGCGCCGCCCAGCCCGCCGCGGCCCTGGACATGCTGGGCCAGTTGGCCTCCGGTTCCACCGAAGCCGCGAATGTCACCGCCGGATTCGCGGTGGTGCTTGCGGTGGCGGCGGTGTTCCACTACCTTCCGCGCGCGGTTTACGATCTGGCGCAACGCTCGTTCGTGGCCGCGCCCGCCCCGGTGCAGGCGCTGACGCTTTTGGCGCTGACGGCGGGGATTCAATACACCGGATCGACCGGCGCCGCGCCGTTCCTCTACCAGAAGTTCTGATGGCGCGGTTCCCTCGAAAGACGATGCTGGCCGCGGCGCTGTACCTGGCGGCGATGGCCGCCATGGAGTGGATTCCCGGGCTCGACTGGCATCGGGCGCCGTCCGCGGCCACGTTGTCGGCGATTCTGCGGAATCCGCCGCCTTCTCCTCCGCGCGCCGAGCCTCCGCCCGATCCGGCGCCCAAGCCGAAGGAGCCAACCGCCGGTCCGATGAGGCCGCCCGTGGAAGTTCCGCGCCGGCCGGACTTCGTATCGGCGCCCGGAAAGCCGCGGATCACCGATCCGGCGGGCTCGCTCGCCCCGTTTTTCGCCGCCATGCGACGGGCGGAGGAGCGGCAGCCCGGCGCCGTGGTGCGCGTGCTGCATTACGGCGATTCGCCCACCACGGCGGATTCCATCACCGGCGACGTGCGGTTGCTGCTGCAGCGCCGGTTCGGCGACGCGGGCCACGGGTTCCTGCTGATCGCCAAGCCGTGGGCCTGGTACGGACATCACGGCGTCGGGTTGAAGGCCGAGGGTTGGATCGCCGAGCCGTCCAGCCACATCGGCCGCGCCAGGGACTCGCTGCACGGCTTGGGGGGCGTCAATTTCATCGGCTACTTCGGCGCCTACTCCCAGGTGACGCTCCCCGGCGCGCCCGCCACCCGCGTCGAGATTCACTACCTGCGGCAGCCCGGCGGAGGCGAGTTCAAGGTGGAAGCGGGTGGCCGCCAGGTGTTGACGGAATCCAGCGCCGGAGCCGAAAAGTCGCCGGGTTATGCGTCCGGGGAGGTTGCCGGCGGGGCGGATTCCTTCAAGCTCACTGTCACGCGCGGAGGAGTGCGCCTTTACGGGTGGAATTTCGAGAACTACGGCCCCGGCGTGGTTTATTCGAGCATCGGGCTGAACGGCGCCTCCGTCCAGACTCTGGTGAACTACTTCGACGAGAAGCAGTGGGGCGATCAGTTGCGCCGCGGCAAGCCCGCCCTGGTGGTGCTGAACTATGGATCCAACGAAAGCGTGAGCAAAGACTACGTGGAAAAGTATTACACCGGCGAACTGCGAAAGCTGGCCGCGCGGGTGCGGTCCGCACTTCCCGATACGCCAATACTTATAATGAGTCCAATGGACCGCGGCGAGAGGGACAAGACCGGCGGCATCGCGACCGTGCCTACCGTGCCACGGATCGTGGAAATCCAGCGACAGGTGGCGCTCGAAACCGGCTCGGCGTTTTTCGATACGTTCGCCGCCATGGGCGGTTCGGGGACGATGGCACAGTGGTACGCCGCCACGCCGCGTCTGGTGAGCGCCGATTTCCTGCATCCCACTCCCGGCGGAGCGGCCCGCGTGGGCGCGCTGTTGGAACAGGCGCTTCTCGAGAGCTACGGCCGCTGGAAGGCGGCGCAATGAAGTTTGCCCCGGCGGCGCTGGGGATTTTCTTTCTGGCGCTGGCGGCGTGGCCGCAGAATTCGGGCGCGGCCAAGAAAGGCGCGCCGGCCAAGCAGTCGAAATCCGCCCCCAAGAAGGCGGCGCGCCGGACCTACAAGGCTCCGGTCAAGCGTGCTCCGGCGATCACGTACGCGCAGCGCCAGGAGGCAAACGCCGATGTCGCCGAAGTCCTCTCCGTGGAGCCGGAGTATTTCGGCAACGGAGCCGGTTTGGTACCGTTCTTCGAACGGCTCTACCGGTCGCAGACGGAGCCCAGGCCGGTGCACGTGATTCACTACGGCGATTCGCACACCGCGTCCGACGACTTGGCGGCGACCCTGCGCGAGGCCATGCAGACGCGGTTCGGCAATGGCGGCCCGGGCTTCACCATGCCCGGTAATCCTTACCTGGGGTTCCGCCGCCGCGATCTGGCCCAGTACTACAATTCGCGCGGCTGGATGACGGAAGGAGCGTTGTTCCGCAAGGGCGACGGCAGACACGGCATGGGCGGCGTGAGCCTCACCGCGTACCGGCCGGGCGAGACGCTGGGGCTCCGCGCCGGCGGCGACACCGCGGAACTGCTGTTCTTGCAACAACCCGGCGGCGGCTCGTTCGAACTTTGGATCGATGGCCAGCCGCGTGGCGCATACTCCACCGACGGCCCGCTCGGCCCCGCGTCGCTCGACATGACTACCGTACCGGGAGAGCGGCAGTTCCTGGTCAAAACCTCGTCCGGCGGCCCGGTGCGGCTGCTGGGCGCCATGATCGACAACGCCTCGGGCGTCACCTGGGAAACCTGCGGGATCAACGGCGCGCAGGCGAGCATCATCGGCGAGTGGGAGCCTCGCATCATGGCCGCGCATCTGGCCAAGCGCGACCCGGCGCTGATCGTGCTCGCGTACGGAACCAACGAAGCCAACGGCCCGGCGTGGGATCCGGACGGCTACGCCGCTTCGCTGCGGCAGGTGCTGGCGAAACTGCGGGCGTTGGCTCCCCTTTCGAGTATCCTGTTGATAGGTCCCCCGGATTGCCGGATCCGGTCGCCGCGAGCGCTCGACGAGGCAGTCGAATTGCAAAGGAAAATCGCGGCGGAGATGCGTTGCGGATTCTGGGATTGGCGCGGCCGGATGGGCGGCCCCGGGTCGATGCGGAAGTGGGTAGTCGCGGGTTTGGCTCAGTACGACTACGTACACTTCACCGGACCCGGCTACCAACTGGTGGGCCGCACGCTATTCGACGATTTGATGCGCCTGTTCGATCGTTTCCTGCGGGCGCGCGTGGAGGTGGACGATGACAAGGGCAGATAAGGTGCGGGCGATCGTGAAGGAAGTCTCGGGCAAGAGCAGCCTTCCCGGCGACGACGCGTCGTTGTTCGACGCGCAGGTGCTGGACTCGTTCGCGCTGGCCGATCTGGTGGCGGCGATCGAAGGCCGTTTTCCGGTGAAGGTGCCCGATTCCGACCTGCGTCCCCGTGTGTTCGAGTCGGTGGAAAAGATCGACGCTTATCTAGCCAAGCGCGGAGTCTGATAGTCGATGGCGTTCCTGCGCGGGTTCGGTTCCTACCTGCCGGAGCGGGTGGTGGCCAACGCGGATCTGGCGCCGCGGATCGGCAAGGACGCCTCCTGGATTCTGGAAATGACCGGCATCGCCGAGCGGAGATGGGCGGGGCCGGAGGCTTCGGTGGCCGGTCTCGGCGAAGCGGCGGCGCGCGATTGCCTGAGCCGCGCGGGCGTCGAGCCGTGCGAGGTGGGCGCTCTGGTGATGGCTTCCGGCACCTCCGAACGCCGGTTCCCGGGACCGGCTTCCACGGTCGCTCACCGGCTGGGACTGGGCACGGCGCCCGCCATCGATCTGCCGGTGGCTTCGGCGGGCGCGCTGTTCGGCATGGCGCTGGCGGCCCGGCTGACGGCGGACTATCCCAATGTGCTGGTGGTGGCGGCGGAGAAGATGTCGACGGCGGTCGACCGCGACCCGATGGACCCGAACTCGGGCATGCTCTTCGGCGACGGAGCCGGAGCCTGTCTGGTGTCGGCGGCCGAGGGCCGCTGGCGGGTGCTCGACTGGGTGCTGCATTCCGATGGAGCCGCGTCCGAGGCGATCCGGCTGCCGTTAGATGGCGGTTTCGCCATGGATGGGATGGCGGTGATCATGCACGCTTCCCGCAAGATCCCGGCGGCGATCTCGGAAGCGCTGAAGAGGGTTTCGCTCGAGCCGGGACAGGTAGACCAATTCCTGCTGCATCAGGCGAACCTGAATCTGCTGACACGGATCGCGAAGTCGCTAGGCGTGCCGGTGGAGCGGATCTTTTCCAACATCGCGCGCTACGGCAACACATCGTCGGCCAGCATGCTGATCGCCGCGGCGGAGGCAGGTCCGGCGCCAGGAACGTTGTGCTTCGCCGCGTTCGGAGCGGGGCTCCACTGGGGCGCGCTGGTGGCGTCGTCAGCGGCCGTCCACCGTCCAGCGGATGGCGGCTGAGTCCACCGCCGCGTAACGAAGCTCGGCTTCCAGGCGGAGCGTGGGAGGCCAGCGGGGACTGGTGTCGAACCGGAACTCGGTGGCCCGGTCCGGCGCGGTGATCGCCGCGTCGCGGAAAAGCTCCTGTCCGCCGCGCCCCAGCACCCGCAGGACCAGATAGCCGCGCGCGGGCCCGCTCCAGGAGGCGCTGTGCGACGCCGCTCGCGGCACGTCGCGCACCGAGCGCCAGTCCGGCGGGGACGGCTTGTCCTCCCGCGCCCCATCCGCGATCCAACGCCGGAACAGAGCGATGGCATCGGCGGGCAGCGGCGCGGCTTCCAGCGGCATTCGGCGCGGCTCGCCCCGGCGCCCCTCCAGGAACTCCATCAGCGGGCTCGCTGCCGGATCCCCAGGGATGACCGCCGGTCCGAGCGCCCCGCCCCGCATCAGGCCGGCATGGGACCGCGTGTCGAGTCCGCCCGCCGCGGTGGAATCGCCATGGCATCGATTGCAGTGGAACGCGAGCAGCGGGGCGAGGTCGCGATGGAACGCCGGAGCCTGTCCGAAAGCGGCCGTGACGGCGAACATCCACATGGTAGACTGCATCGCATGATTCGCAAGACTGCATTGATTCTTCTTGCCGCGTCGGCGATCGCTTTCGCCCAGCGGCCGCGCGGCAAAGTGGTGAACCGGCTCGAGAAGCTGCTCTACGTGACGGACTCCAAGGGAATCTCCGTCTACGACATCAACGACGGGCACAAGTTTCTCCAGAAAATCGACGTGCCGGACACCGGTTCCTACAAGGGTATCAGCGCCAGCGTCCAACTCGGGCTGCTGCATCTGGCGTCGAATCTGAAAGACGACCTCGTCGCCATGGATCTGGCCACCAACAAGGTCGTCTGGCGCAAGAACCACGGCCTGTATCCCGATAGCCAGGCCGTCACCCCCGATGGCAAGCTGCTCTACGTCCCCTATCGCGGCGAGGACAACTGGAAGGTAATCCGCGCGGACAACGGCGAACTGGTGGCGTCCATTCCCGTGGGACGCGGGAAGAACTACGACGACTCGCCGATCGGCAGCATCGGGCCGCACAACACGTGGATGCATCCGTCCGGCGAGCGCGTGTACTTCGAGGTGCTGACGCTGCCCTACGTCTATATCTGCGACACGCGGTCGAACAAGATCATCGGCAAGGTGGGACCGTTCAGCAAGGGCATTCGGCCGTTCACGGTGAGCGACGACGAGAAGTTCGTCTACGCCAACGTGGATGCGTTGCTGGGTTTCGAAACCGGCCTGGTGAAGACGCCGCAGGGCGATTGGGGCGGTCCGATGATCCACCGCGCGGAGAACAAGACGCCGGCGGCGCGCTTGGAAGACATCCCCAATCCGCCCGCGCGCAAGCCGCATTCGACGCCGAGCCACGGAATCAATCTGCGGCCGGATCAGAAGGAAGTGTGGCTGGTCGACGGAGTTTACGGGTACGTCTATGCGTGGGATGTGACGAAGCTGCCGCCGAGGATGGTCGCGGAGATGCCGCTTTTCAAGGATCGAAGCGAGCGGCCGCATCCGGGCTGGGTGTCGTTCAGTATCGACGGCAAATACGCGTATCCCGACGGCGGGGTGGTGTTCGACGCCCATACGCACAAGCCGGTGGCGCGGATTCCAACGAGCGAAAAGCTGATCGAGATCGACTTCATGGATGGCAAGCCGGTCCGGGCGGGTCATCGCTGAGGCATCTCATGTGTCAGAAAGAGTGCTACACTTCTGACAGGAGGTTCCATGGAGATCGAGATCGGCGGCAGGCTCGAGGAGTACGCCTGCCGTTTGCCGGAAGGCACGCCACTGACCGCCAAAGACCTGCTGCATATGGGCACGCGGGCCGCCGTGGATCAATCGCTATCGCGCCTGGCGCGGAGAGGCGTCCTGATGCGCGCGGGCCGCGGCATCTACGTCCGGCCCACGCAGAGCCGTTTCGGTGCGCGGCCTCCCGCCGCGGAGATTCTGGTCGCCGCGCTGGCCTCTCGCCGGGGAGAGCGTGTGGCTCCGCACGGCGCGGCCGCCGCCAATCAACTCGGGATGACCACGCAGGTACCCGTCCGCGAAGTCTACCTGACTACTGGCCGGGCCCGGACCCTGCAACTGGGAGCGCAGGTGATCGAACTCCGCCACGCGCCGTCGTGGCAATTGGCTTTGGGCGGCCGGCCGGCCGGCGCGGCGATCCGCGCGCTCGCATGGCTGGGGCCGGAGCAGGCCGGCGAAGCGATTCGCGTCCTGCGCGCGAAGCTCCCGCCCGAGGAACGGCAGGCGATGCTCGACACCCGCTCCGTGCTTCCCGCGTGGATGGCCCAGGCCGTCAGCGCGCTGGCGGTGGATGTCTGAACGGTTCCTCCAACTGCCCGCGGCCGACAGGCGCGAAGCGTTGGGGGTGGCCGTCGCGTTGACCGGACGGCCTTTGCACTTGCTGGACAAGGACGTGTGGCTGGTCTGGACCCTCGAGGTCCTGTTCCAGACGGACTTCGCGTCCCACCTCGTCTTCAAGGGCGGCTCCTCGCTGTCCAAGGCGCACCGGATCATCGACCGGTTCTCCGAAGACGTCGACCTCACCTACGACATCCGCGCGCTGGCGCCCGATCTGGTGGAAGCCGGCGAGGAACCGCTGCCTCCCACTCGCAGCCAGGAGAAGCGGTGGACCAAGGAGATCCGCTCGCGCCTTCCCGCCTGGGTGAGCGATCGCGCCGCACCCGCGATTCGCGCCGCGCTGGCCGCTCAGAGTCTTCCCGCCCGGATCTCGCCACAGGGCGACGTAGCTTTCATCGAGTACGAGCCGCTCGCGACGGGGACGGGCTACACCCGCCCCGCCATCATGCTGGAGTTCGGCGCCCGCTCCACCGGCGAGCCCTGCGAAAGGCGGCCCGTGCGTTGCGACGCGGCGGACTGCGTCGCCGGCGTCGAGTTTCCCGCCGCGAATCCCCGTGTGATGCGTCCCGAACGCACTTTTTGGGAGAAGGCCACGGCCATTCACGTCTACTGCGCGCAGGGCGAATTCCGCGGAGGCAACCGGTTCGCGCGTCACTGGCACGACCTCACCCGGCTCGTCCGCTCCGGCGCTGCCTCCAACGCGATCGGCGATCGCGAACTCGCCATGACGGTGGCTCGTCACAAGTCCGCTTTCTTCGCGGAGAAGAACGTCGATTACGCCGCCGCGGTTTCCGGCGCACTCCGTTTGATCCCGGATGGCGCGGCCTTCGAGGCGCTCGCCGCGGACTATGCGCGGATGGTGGAAGACGGACTGTTGTCCGCCCCCGCCGAATCGTTCGAAGAGATCATGGACAGTTGCCTGTCGCTACAGGATCGAGCCAACCGCCGGCGCGCCGCCCACGCATAGTCACGCGGAAACTCCCGGCCAGGGAACCTCGAAGCCCACCGTCGAACCGTCCGGCGAGGACGAGATTCGCAACTCCGCCCCCTCGCCGTAGCAGAGACGAAGGCGGCGCGACACGTTCTCGAGTCCTACGCCGTGGCCGGAACTGTCCTGGACGGTGTCGAAGCCCGGCCCGGTGTCGGAGACGCGGATGGCGACCTGGCCGTTCCGCACCGCCGCCGATATCGTCAGCTTGCCTCCTTGCGGCCGCGCCGCGATGGCGTGCTTCACCGCGTTCTCCACCAGCGACTGCAACGAGAGCACCGGGATCGGAACGGCCCGGGCTTCCGGCGCCACCAGGATCTCCACCGCGAGGCGGCCGCCCAGGCGCAGCTTCTCGATTTCGAGGTACGCCTCCACGACGCGAAGCTCCTCGTCGAGCGCGATGAAGGTCTTGTCCTGCTTCAACGAATAACGGAGGATATCGGCGAGGTTCAGCACCGTGCGGCGCGCGCCCGCGGCTTCCCGGGGAATTACGCCATACAGCGTGTTCAGCGCGTTGAACAGGA
>SXGS01281945.1_pt1 | contig 64001 bp, 70 predicted proteins | sample 3174681 | NCBI WGS metagenome assembly SXGS01 (sample SAMN11356861, study PRJNA531348) | freshwater metagenome | isolation source: freshwater sample F1-80 | place: China: Fuxian Lake, Yuxi | collected 2017-12-25
CCTGTTTTGAGAGGAATTTATTTATCCAATTCTTATAATCTTTATTTTAAGAATTTGAAGGTTTTTGGAAATGGGGCATTGTTTTATGATTTGGAAACTGCTGGATTATCAAATAGTTTGGAGCTTGTAGACACTTCTTTCAAGAAATATGTGTTTAATAATTCTTTATTAAAATTATACAATTCAAGTAATAGTAGAATTAACTTTACTCAAAATATTACTGAATCAGGTATTGATTTAAGTTCTGATATTAAATTAGCATTTAATTATGTAGATGTTAATTCTGCTTCTAAACCTGGGTTGAACAAACCCGCTGTGGTTTCTTTTGAAGGAATACCTAATACTTTAGTTAATGCAAGTATCTATAGAAATGGGGTTGTATGTCCTTTAAGCGTCTGTTCAAATATTACAAGTCTTAATGCAGGAAATATTTTGTTCAATGTATCTGGATGGACAAATTATTCAGTCGGTGCTGGTCCTTTGGGTTATCCTACTTTAGATATTCAAGAACCGGACTCTAATGAAGTATTCAGTACAGGTAATTTTCCATTGGATTTCATAATTGATTTGTCTCAAAATGGAACTGCTTGGTTTAGCTTGAATAATGGCTCAACTAATATTACTATGAATACTACGAACAATATACGATACAGATATACTCAAAATTCATTATCTGCTGGGAACTATACTTTCAGTGCATATTCTAATTTCACTGGGGCGAACTTGAAAGATAATCTTTCTCTAAATTTCAGAGTTGTTAATTCAGTTATTCCTGGAAATGTTACTCCTCCAATTATTAATACTACTCCTGTTCAAAACACTACTCCTATTCTTCCTCCGATAAATAATGGCTCCACTATCACTTTAAAAAATAATTCTGCAAATACAAATTCAGGAGCTAACGCTTCTGTAGAATTCAAGTATGTCGCTTATTGGTTAGTCGTTTCAATAATTGCAATACTTATTGTAATCCTTATATTTTTGATTATAAAAGCAGTTCAAGCAAGACATGTTAATCAAATCACAATTCCTGGAAGTATAGTTAGTCAACTGAGATAAGTATTTTAATAATAGTATTTATTTGTTTAATAATGAGGAAGATGTTTGTTTTTGCAATTTTATTTATTGCTTTATTTACTTTAGCCCTTTTAATTTATGAAAATCATAAAAATGAAATATCTCTCGGTCCTTCAACTTGTTCATTAGGGCAAACACAGCAATGTAATACTGGTCTTCTTGGAGCTTGTGTTCCTGTTGCTGGTGGATGTGCTCCGAATGCATCTGGCGGATTGAACGCAGTTTATATTTAAAATAATTTTTTTTGTTTTGAACTTTTTAGTATTTCTTCAACAGACGTGTTAAAAAAGTGAAGAACAGTATTAGCTATTGGAGTTATTTGTTTATCTATATAGTGTTCATAATCTAATTTATGTTTTAACTTTTGTATCGGTTCTGGTCCGTCTGTTGTGATATAATATTCTATGATATTTGAGTCTAACTTGTCTAGTTTTCTGGCTGCTTTTACATGTGGGGGAGTAGTTTTAGTGTATTCTTCTAAATTTTTCCTTATAGATTTTCTATAAACTAATTTAGAATCTATTTTTCCATTATTTATTTTTTTTATATACTCTTTTATGAAGTTTATTGGGTCTTGTCTATGGAAAATTTTATTCAATAATTCAATTTGGAAATCTTTTGCGGCTTCTGTCCAGTCGCCTCTAATTGCTTCTAATCCTACAATTTCTACTTCTTCTTTTCCGTTTTTTTCTACTAATCCAGCATATCTTTTTTTAGAACCTGTTTCTTTTTCAGCATTTCTAACTTTAGGTAACATAAGTGCAATATAATTTTTTTTGAATTCTAACTCTAAGAAAGAATTTCTATCGTATTCTTTTTTTACTAATTCTTCATAAAATTTATTGATATATTCTTGTAAATCTTTTCCTAACTTTTCTGTTTTTTCTTTTGCTAAACTCGTTTCTACAAAAACAGAATCCGTATCTGAATAAATTACTTTGTATCCTTTTTCTTCTATTTTTTTAGCGGTTAATTGGATAATCATTTGACCAAAATGAGTTATTGCATTTGCCATTTCAAGACTGAAGTATCTGCAGTTTGGAGAAGCGAGAACTCCAAAGAAAGAGTTCATTATTATTTTTATTGCGTAACTTGCCAATTCTCTTTTTTCTTTTTTTGCTTTTTCTCTTGACTGGTGAAGCTTTTCTAAAATATTTGGTAAAATTCCATCAGAGTTACTGAAATAAGCTTTGTTTGGAGACTCTATTGAATTTTTTTCTTTTTTATCTAATAGAGATATGGGGTCAATGTTGAAAGTTTTCATTATTGAAGGATATAGAGATTTGAAATCCATAACTAATACATTGTGATAAATACCTGGGTTTGGTTCCATAACAAAACCTCCTTTGATTCGTTCTTCTTTTTCAGTATATCTCGTAGTAGGAGAAACTATCCCTCTTTTGTGAGCTTCTCTTATGTATAAAGAATCAAAAGCAACTATCGAGCCCGTTAATTTATTCAAAGGTAAACCTGTTAATGATGAACGCTCTATTGCTAAATCTATAATTGAAGTTTTTGTCAAAATATCGTAAGCTAATTTACAATCTTGAAGGTTATACCTTACTAATTTTTCTTTATCTGACTTAAACAAATCGTTTATTTCTTCATGTCTATTTTTACCAGATATTATTTTTCCTTCTCCTAACATGGCTTGTGAAACATCTTCTAAAGTGTAAGACTCAAATTCTTTATTTTTTATCGAAGGAGCTTCTTGAATGAATGGGTCTTTTATTAAATTTAATCCATCAAGAACTTGTCTTCCAGGTATTGAGGCAGTTGAATTTCTAAAGAAATTGCCTTCTAATTTTATTCTTATATTTTCATTTGTTCTTCCAAAGTTAAATGGTATGTTGTGTTCTTCAAACTTTTGTTTTAAATAGTTCAAATCGAAATCAACTATATTCCAACCAGTTAGGATGTCTGGGTCAAAGGATATCATTTCGTCTTTGAATTTGCTTAAAACTTCTCTTTCATCTTTACATTGAACTGCGCCTTGCACTTTTTTATCAGAGATTATGAAGTTTTTTTCATAATTATGGCTGTATAACCCGATGCAGAAAATTTCTTTGTTATCTTTATCTGATTCAATATCTAGAGATATAATTTTTAGAGGTATATTTGCTTCAGCTTTTTTTATTTCTGGATTTTTGAAAACTAAATCTACTCTTTCTGATGGTTCTGATTCTCCTAATATCTCTATTAATCCATAAAGGTCTTTTTCTATTATGTATCTTATTGTAGGATTAAGGTCTGCTTCATAAGTGTCTATTTTTTTCTGATGAATTGCTTTTACTATTTTATTTAGCTCTGTTTGATTTTCATGAATTATTTTTATTACTTTTTCTTTATCTTTATTGACTAAGCTTGTTTTTTCCACTTTTGTTTTTTCCAATAATATCTTTGCTTTTTTTTCATCTTTTTCCTGAATATAAAAATAAGGTGAGAATGGAACTATTGCTGCGAAAGATTTTCCATTTTCTAAACGCCCGAAAATATTTATTGAAGTTTTTTCATCATCGTTGGACGAGGAGATATTTACTATATGGCCTTTCATAAACTTCGGTGTTATTGGTACTTTTAAAGAATTTCTATTCTTTAATTCTTCAATTCTTCGAATTAAAGTTTTTGAGTGTTTCTATTACTTCTTCGTGTCTTCGCATTTTAGCTTTTACATGACTTAATTCTGTTTTTGATAATTTATTTTCTTTTATTGCTGTTTCTATTTTTTGAAAAAACGAGGGTTTAAAAGGACTTTGTTTTACTTTTTCTATGCTGAAAATTAAATCTTATCTCTCTCCAATTAGCTTGGTTTATGCAATTGCTACTTCTAGAGATTCAGAACCTGAAAATTGGGTTTATGATGTTGAAAGAGAAGAGGCAGATAGGCTTAGTTCAATAAGAATTAGAGATTTAACTGAAGGTTTTGATGGCTCTGATTCGTTACCTAAATTAGAGATTGAATTGCCTGCAGAGAGTAAAGAAGATGAACGCTATGTTGGTCTTGTTGAAATTACTCTTCGATTATTTCCAACTGGTCGTGTTTCATGCACCGAACTTAAAAAAAGAATTGCTCAAGTGAATGCTGCTGGAAAACCTTTAGGTTTTAGATTAGAAGGTTATGATGAAATTCCTAAAGATAGGCTTTGGAAGTATGTTACTAAAGATGCCCCAAAGCAAGTTTCAGATTTTGCTAGAACTTATTGTCCAAATGCTCTTGAGAGAATTGCTTCTCAAAATAGACAGAGACTTAGAGAGAGAAGAGATATAAGATAAAATTATTAACCCTTGTAATACTTTTCCTTTATGGGTTTGCAGATAGGTGATTTAGTCGCTAGAAAGGAAGTTACTTTCAATGAGCTCAAGGGCAAGACTATTGCCGTAGATGCTTTCAATGCAATATATCAGTTTCTTTCTTCTGTTAGACAACCTGATGGAACTCCTTTAATGGATTCTTCTGGAAATGTGACTTCTCACTTATCTGGATTATTTTATAGAAATGTTGCATTACTTTCTGAAGGAATAAAATTAATTTATGTTTTTGATGGAGAATATCATCATCTTAAGGGAAAGACTCATGAACTCCGTCAGGCTGCAAAAGATTCAATGGCTGAAAAATATGATGAAGCTGTTGAGCGAGAAGATGTTGAAGGAATGGGAAAATATTCTCGCGGATTCATAAAATTAAATTCTGAAATGATTGCAGAGAGTAAGGAACTTTTAGAGGCTATGGGGATTGCTGTTTTTCAAGCTCCAGGAGAAGGAGAAATGCAATGTGCAGAAATTGTTAAGAATGGACAAGCTTACGCTGTTGGTTCGCAAGATTATGATGCTATTGCTGTTGGTGGTACGAGATTAATACAGAATTTGACTTTGTCTAGAAAAAGAAAGACTGCTTCCGGTTTCGTTTATATTGCTCCAGAAATTATAGAGTTTGAAAGCGTAATAAATCAATTAGGGATTACAGGTGATCAGCTCATTTGTCTTGCAATTCTTGTCGGAACAGATTTTAATCCAGGTGGTGTTAAAGGAATTGGTCCGAAGAAAGCTCTGGCTCTTGTAAAGCAAAAAGTTTACCCTGTTGCAATTTTTGAAGATATTACTGAACGATTTGGCGATGTTGGTTTTGATTGGCGCGAGATTTTTGAAATATTTAAGAAACCTAATGTTTCTAAGCAGCGCGTGAGCTTTCCTAAGTTTGATGAAAATAAAATTCGTGAGGTACTTGTTGAGAAACACGAATTCTCTTCGGAGAGAGTAGCAAATCAGATTGAGAAATTGCGTGTGGTTCTTAAATCAAATGCGCAAGTGAAACTATTTTGATTATTGAGTAATAATTTGGAAATCTTTATATAGTATATGTGTTTTTTGCTTCTCATGATGAAAAAGAGTGTTGGATTATTTTTTGCTTCGCTTATGTTCTTGAGTTTGTTTTCTTTTGTTGTTTCTGCTGCTAATCCTGTAATTGATCCTATTGTTAATTTTGCTAAGAGTATTGGTTCTGATTGGAATCAAGGCGCTGGTTTTTCTTTTGGAGTTGCTAAACTTTTCATTTTCATTATTTTGTGGATTTTGATTGTTAGTGTTCTTGATAAGTTTCCTGGTTTGAACGGCCAAGAATCTGGTAAGAAAACTATGAGATTTTTCCTAAGTTTTGCTATTGCTTTCATTTCTTCTGCTTACTTTACAGCTACTGAAATCGCAGTTATTGTTTCTTCCTATTCTGCTCTAGGTTTTGTCCTTGGTGGAATAGTTCCGTTTATGATTATGGTATTTTGGAGCAGTTCTGTTCTAAGTAGTATGAAGTCTGCTTCTAGTGGTGCTAAGACTTGGACTTTGAGAGCTATGTGGATTTTATTTGGTGTTTATTTCTTGTATAAAGCTATTTCAACTAATGGTGCTTCTGGTTTTGATGGAGCTAGCTGGGTTATCTGGGCTCAGTGGCTAATAATTATTTTGTCCTTCGTTATTGTTCTTTTTACACCTTTTATAATAAGAGGAGTTGTTAGAGAGGAGACTGCTCTTATAGGTCAGTTAGCTGTAGAAGATGCTAAAAATCGTGCTGAACTTCGTGCAGAGAAAGCTAAGAATATTGAAGCATTGAAAACTAGAATTGATACTGCTAAAGGAGTAAAGTCAAAATGAATTATCAAAAATTATCTTATGTTTTACTTTCTTTGATGTTAGTTTTCGCATTGCTTGGAGTAGTTTCTGCTCAAACAGCTGGAGAAACTTTCTTTAAAGATATAATTACTCAATGGGAATCTGGCACTTTAAGTGATGTTATTGTTAGAGTCTTTTTTGCTGTAATTGTTTTGCTTTTGGTTATGACCTTTGTTGGTCGTTTGCCTGGATTGGGCGATCCTGATAAGGCTTGGTTGAGATGGGTTATGGGTATTGTTATTACTTTGTTAGCTACTGCTTATTTGAATATTAATGAGTTAAAGGCTACTTTCTTTGGATACTCTGCTCTAGGTTTTGTTTTGGCAGTGGCTGTTCCTTTCTTACTTTTGGTATTCTTTACTTTAGATTTGCTTAATCCTAAAAAATTAGGTATTAAACAAGCAGGTATTGCTAAATTACTTGTTTATGTGCTTTGGATTGGATTTGCTGGATTTATACTATATAGAATCATCAAATTGTCTGGTGGAAGTGTTTCAGTTTCTGAACCTTTGAAGTATGCTCATTGGGTTTTGTTAGCTTTGGCTTTGTTTGTAGTTTTGTTTATGAGAACAATTTCTAGAAAGCTGATTTCTTCACATTATGAAGGATTAAGACAAGGTCTAACAACTGTTTTTGAGGAAGCTAGACTTTCAGATGAAGCTGAAGCTACAGAAATTGAATCGACTTTGACTGCAGCTAATAAGAAGTTTAAATCGAGAAAGTAAATCTTTTAAACTCTCTTTAGCTATTTGTTTTATATGGTGATGCTATGAAAAGATTTTTTGTATTTTTGTTACTAGCTATTTTACTTCTTGTTTCTTTTACTAGTGCGCAATTTGGTGGTATTGAAGATCAAATAGATTCAACTTCAGAAAATCTTGAAAATAATATAACTAAAGTTAAGGAATTTACTGATAAAGATAAATGGAACTTTATTGGTTCTCAATGGAAAGAGTATTTACTCAAAAATAAGGCTATTGCAGGTGTCAATGCTTTTTTTACGAAGATTAATGTTGTCTTTTTAATTTTGTTTGCAACTTCGTGGTCTCTTTCTATTGAAATGTTATTTATCTTCCTTGTCTGGTTGTTTACATTGCTTTCTATATATAGTTATTTATCTTTCTTTAGAAATCAGTGGATTCGTTTTGGGGCTTGCTTTTTAGGAGTCATTGCTCTTGCACAGGCTAAAATATTTTATTTTGTTTCTCATGGATTTTATAATCTGATTGTGTTAAAACCTTCTGGCTGGTGGAGATTTGCAACCTTTATTGTTTGTGTAGTTTTGTTAATAGTATATTTTAGATTTAATCAGATTATAAGTAAGCAGCTTGAAGAATCAAGAAAACTTACTGAGGAACATAATAAAGATGTTAAATTGAAAGAGTTAGATGCTTATAATAAAGGTCTTCAATTGAAAACTGCTTAACTTTCTATTTACCTAATCTTGCTGCTGCTTCTGCGGATGCTTTTGCTTGTGCTTCAGCGTATGCAACTGTTGTTCCTGTTCTAATTCCTGCTTCTCTTGCTTCATCTAGAGCTGTTTTTTCTTTCCATCTTTTTAATAGCTTTTGGAACAATGCGAAGAAGACCATAATTACTATAATTGAGAAGACCAACCAACCAGCTGACCAGTCTTTTAAGAAAGATATGTCTTCGCCAAAGTTTATGAAAAATTGAGCAACAGTTACGTAAGTACTTGTAATTGAGATGATTATGTTAATTGCAAAAGCTCCAAGCCATGCTTTTGTAGGACTGTTAAAGAAAGGTGTCGCTGGTAGTATTTCACTTAGTAAAAAAAGAACCCATGCCCAAATTGCAAGTAAAAGTATTAATGTTGAGACTGCGATATTTCCTTTAATTCCAAATAAAATTCTTGCAAATATTTGTGTGTTTTCGCTTAATTCTATTTCTTTTTCAAGAGCATTATCTATTTTAAGCGTAGGATCTTTTATTTCTATTTTCGGAGTGGTTAAATTTGCTGAACTTGGGGCAGACGGAGGAGTTTGAGCCACAATTAAGTTAATTAAGAGTATTGACAAAATTAGTATTGAAATTATTTTTTTCATATTTATTATTTGTTCACTTATAATATAAACGTTTCTTTTCTCTTTTTTTAGGAAAGATTTATAAATGGATTTGATTTAACTTTAAAATGAATAGGATTGGTGTTGTTTCAGTTGTTTTGATTTCACTTTTATTTGTTATGACTTTTGTTAGTGCTCAAAATCCAACTCTTAATGGTATTGCTGATGGTGTTGAGAGCTTTTATGATACTCTTTTTGAACCATTTGCTAAGTTTTTACTTGGTCAGAGTACCGACTCTCCAGAAGCATTTTTTGCTAAGTTATTGGTTTTCATAATTGTTTTGTCAGTTGTTTGGTTTGTTGTTGGTAAGTTCCCATTAATGACTGGTAAAAAGAAAACTGGGCTTCTTATTGCAGTAGTTGTTTCTATTTTATCTGTAAGATATCTTACTTATGAGTGGCTTAATACTATTATTCTACCATATACTACTCTTGGTGTAGCTGTGACTTCTCTTATTCCTTTTATCATATATTTCTTTTTTGTTAAAGATTTACCTACTCAATTAATGCGTAAGTCTGCTTGGATATTTTTTGCAGTAGTTTTCTTTGGATTGTTTATTTTTAGAATAAATGGCCCTACATCTAGCCCTCAAATGTATGTTTATCTTGTAACTGTTGTTTTATCTCTGATAATGTTTTCTGCTGATGGAACTATACAGAGAGCTTTGGATAAAGCGATGTATAAAGATTTATCTGAATTAAAGAAAGTTGAAAGACGCGCAGGATTCATTGAAGAGTATGATAAGATTCAAAGCAGATATAATAATAGAGTTTTGACCAAGTTAGATGCTAATAAACTTATTGCAAGTCTTAAGAGTCGTGCAACTGCTGTTGGAATAGATCCTAATTTGTTTACAGCTATTTGATTTCATTAAACTTTATATACTTAGAATTGCTTTTTGTTCCATGAAATTCGCATCGCTTTTTGTTTTTGTTTTTTTACTTTCTTTATCTTTTGTTAGTGCTCAATATTATGGAGGTTATGGTCCATCTTATGGAGGAGGTTTCTTTGGAGGGACTCAACAAGTAGTTGATTCTCTTGTTCAGAATTTGGAACCTTTACTTCGTGCTTTGCTCGGAGGAAATGATTGGACTGGTTACCTTCTTTTTGAAAAGACTTTATTATTTATTTTAATTGCAATTATTGTCGGTATTATTCTTACTAATGTTCCCGTATTTTCAGGATTGAAGAATAAAGGTATTCTTCGTCTTGTTGCTGTGATTGTGGCTCTTTTAGGCGTTAGGAACTTGAATTATATATGGATAGGAACTATTCTTGTTCAGTACCAGGTTTTGTTTATTGCTGTTGCTGGTATCTTGCCATTTCTTATTTATTGGACCTTTGTTAATTCTTTTAAGGGAGAAGAAAATTCTTGGCTTCGTAAAGCTATGTGGTGTTTTTACACTATTGTTTATTTGGGATTGTGGATGACTACAGAGCTTGAAGCTTATGCAAGTATTTATCTTTGGGGTGCTATTGCATCACTTGTTTATGCATTCTTTATAGATGAACATTTGATGAGGTGGATGCAATTACGTGAAATAAAATTAGGATTATCTGAGAGGAAATGGGAACAAATTAATGCATTAAATAAAAAAATTGATGAACTTAATAACCCTAGTAATTCTACACCTGCAAATCTTCGTAAGACTATTATTGCAAGATTAGAAAGTCAAAGAGACTCTATAATTAAAAGTCTGTAACTAAGTATTGTTTTTATAGTCTAATTGATTTATTTGATTATGTTTAATAGAATAGGTTTTGATGTTGTTGGCAATATTGCTATATTGAAATTTGACCGAGATGCTTCTGCTTCTGTGAAGAAGAAATTTGCTGTTGATTATTTGAATAAGCATAAAGCTGTGACTACTGTTCTTGAGAAAGTTGGTAAGTTTTCTGGGCGTTTGCGAACGCTTAAGACGAAATGGCTTGCTGGGGATAAGACTAGAGAGGCGATTTATAGAGAGAATGGATGCGAATTTAGATTTAATGTAGATACTTCTTATTTTTCTCCTCGCTTATCTGAAGAGCGAAAGAATATTGCTTCCTTTGTTAAGAAAGGTGAGAGGGTGCTTTTAATGTTTGGTGGTGTTGCTCCGTTTGCTATAGTTATTGGTAAGATGAAGAAGGCAAAAGAGATTATTAGTGTTGAATTGGGAAAAGAGCCATCTCGTTATGCTGTTGAGAATATTAAACGCAATAAACTCGTTGGTGTTGTTTCCGCTGTTCAAGGAGATGTTAGACGTGTTATCCCTAGTTTTAAAGTGTTTGGTACATTTGATAGAATAGTTATGGCTCGTCCAAATTTAGAAGATGATTTTCTTGGTGTGGCTTTTAGAGTTTGTAAGAAAGGAACTATTGTTCATTATTATGGGTTTTATTTAGAGTCTGAAATTGATAAATTGAAAGAATTGATTTTTAGGGAGGCTGAAAAATCTGGTAAAAAAATTAAGATTTTAAGAGTTGTTAAAGCTGGAGATATTGGAAAAAGGAAGTTTAGGTTTAGAACAGATTTTATAGTTAGGTAATTTATTCGCTGTGATCCATTACATAATTCACATCTCTATCTAACATTTCAGCTCCCTTATTTCTGATTCCTCTAAAAGGAATGTCATTGATAGGGATTCTTCCTTCATTAATGTTAACTTTGTATATAGAAATATACTCTTCTGGACTTAACGGATCTCCTAGTAGTTCTGCAACAGCTGTTTCTGCAGACATGTCAAAATATTCTTGTCTTTTTTGATTACTCATAAATTTACTCCTAAAAAGTGGTTTATAAAGTTAACTATTATGGTTTTATAGGTTGGATTGCCCTTTCACAGATGCTGGGGACTCTCCGCCGTGCCAAGTTAAACGAGGACGCATTCTCATTGGGTAGATACGTTCTGAATTGTCATCTAAGATTATGGCTGAACCTTTACTTGACGGAAGATTATCTAAAGAAGTTTTTATGTTTTCTAATAGATATGTTTGCATTATTTGATTCAATGCTTCTATGTCTGGTTTTGCTGTGACTCTATGGGCTATAACTATATCTGCTTGAGTCATTACATCTTGATGTATTTGACCTGGTTGTTGTGTTGCCAGAACTAATGAAATTCCTGGTTGTCTACCCTCACGCAGGATTTGAACGAGTGCGTCTGTTGCGGGAGTTTTGTAGCTTCTTGGTAAAAACTCATGTGCTTCGTCTATGAATAGCCAAATTAAAGGAGTATCTCTTGTAGGATTGTAGCTCATATAATCTATTCCGTGTTGAATTGATTGGATTTCCTCTTGCTTACGCGCATTTATTCTTTGAGTAAATAATTTTCTTGAAACTAATCCTATTACTAATCCTCTGACGTTGAAAGCTCCTATTGAACTATAAACTGATAAATCTAGAACTGTTGTTGTTCCCGCGTTAACTAAGTCGGTTATTTCTGTTCCTTCGCTTGAAGTTGCGAAAATTCCCCAACTTTCTGCTGATTGGAACAATGCTGATGCGATGTTTTTAGTATCTTGATTAGTATTATGTGTTTGAGATATTGATTTTATTATATCTTGTATTGTGAAATTATCTGTCTTATTTCTTAGCTGGCTTATTGAGTTAGTTATTAACACTCCTTCTTGAGAAGTCATTGACAAATTGAAAGTTACTATCCAATCTTCTGCTTCAAGCTCTGATGCTTTCAAAGCGAATGCACTATCTATAGGAATTCCTTTTTCTTTATACTCTTTCATTTTTCCTATTGGTGCGAATACTTTTATTGGAAGAGATTTTGGTTCTAGATTCCATTCGGTTAATTGATATTTTTCTTTTTCATTCTTGTATTTCATGGTCCAGAAAATACCCATTGTATCAAAAATTAATGGAGCAATGTTTCTTGATACTTCTTGAGGTAAGTTAGATATTTCTTCAGTGATTACTCCCAAAGTATAGGATTTTCCAGAACCTCTCTTACCAGCAACTAAGATTACGTGGCTTCTTGCTACATCAAGATATAATGTGTTGGATAAAGAAGTATAGTTTCCCATGGTAACATAACTTTTCCCAATACGAACTATTCCTGAATCCCCGAATCTTTTTTTATCTGCTTTATCTCTACCTAAAATTATGTCGTAAGCCATTTAAAGAAAGGGTTTCTTCTCATTAAATAGGTTGTTGTTCTCCTATCTATATAAAATGTTAAATAGTCTTTTTCACTATTTTTTTTATGAAGAAAAGAAGTAATAATTATTTTTGGTTTATTGTCTGTTTCATTTTATTTATTACTTTTTCTTATCTTCTTTATTATTATACTAGTCCTCTTTTGTCACCTGGAGAATCATTCAATAATACTTTTGGTTCATTTGTTCTTGAATTTTTTATTATTGGTATGATAGTAGCTTTTGTCGCCTCTATAGTTTTATTTTATTTTATCTTGCATGAGTTTGAGCACTAAATTTTATAAACCCCTATCTTTATTCTGATTTATGAAAAAACATATTCTCCCCAAACTACCTTATTCTTTTGATGCTTTAGAGCCCTATATGGATGCTAAGACTGTCGAGATACATTATTCTAAACATCATCAGACTTATGTTGATAAATTGAATTTAGCTTTGGAAAAACATCCAGAATTATTTGATAAGAAAATTGAAGATTTACTTGCTAAATTGGACAAAATCCCTGAAGATATTAGAACTCCAGTTAGGAATGTTGGTGGTGGGCATGCTAATCATACTTTGTTTTGGGAAATCTTATCTTCTAAGAAACAAAATTGCCATAGTAAAATTTTGAAAGCTATTGAAAAGACCTTTGGAAGTTTTAATGATTTTAAGAAACAATTTACAGATAAGAGTCTTGCTTTTTTTGGCAGTGGTTGGGTTTGGTTAGTTGTTGATTCTAAGACTAAGAAGTTAGAGATTGTTTGCACTGGAAATCAAGATACTCCTTTATCTATTGGTAAACGGCCTATTTTAGTTATTGATTTATGGGAACATGCTTATTATTTGAAATACCAAAATCGTAGAGGGGAGTTTATTGATGCTTGGTGGAATTTAGTTAATTGGAATAGGGTTGAAGAGTTGTTCAACAATTAGGTTATGTGATCGTGCTTCTTTAAATCAGCACGTCGATCACAAACAATTTGCTTACAATTACAAATTGGTGTGCAACAAAATCCTTTATTGATTTTGTTTGCATCCAAAAAACAAGTATGTTTTTTTGATTTATTCTTTTGGAGGTAAGCAGTAAATTTCAGCTATTGGTGTTTTAGAGACTAATACTCTGTATCTGTTATTTTCAGTTAGCCTATTTGAAATTGATAGTCCTGCTACTAATTTCCTCCCTACTTCTGGTCTTAAAAGATGTTCTGCTAGTCCGAATCCTTTAGGATGGTAAAGACAAGCTTCCATTATTCTTTTTCTTTCCTTTCTTGCTTCATCATTATTTATTGATTCTTTATCTTCAACATATTCTTCAAGAGCTACAGCAAGTGTTTCCATAATTCTTCTTTGATTTTTTAAAATCATATCTAATGAGGTATTTGCTCTATCCTTTATCTCTTCTGCATCCAGGTATTTTGGAGCTCCCCCGAAAAAAAGATGCCATAAAGTTTCTTCCCCTACCCGTTTTACAACTCCAGGTCCAGTAAGTTTTACGTCGTATCCTACTTCAAACAAATCTCTGTTTTCACATTTAAATGCTAATCCTTTTGAGTCAGCTAGGGATAATCTGCCGTAGGGTGTAAAATTGAATTTATCCATATATTATTTTTTAATAATGGTTTTTAAATGTTTGTTTTGTTCTAACTTTGTAGGAGTTATAATTTGACTATCTTTGAATGAATTCAACTTCTTCATCTGACAATTGAAGGTTCTTGATTGTTTCTGGATTTTGTGCGATTATCTTTTTAATAAGGGGGAAGTCACGCATTGCTCTCTTTGTGGAGCAATGAACGAATTTTGCATATTTCTGGCTGATTGTTTTCTTTTTTGCCATTTTTGTATTATTTAGCCAGATTTTTAGGATTCTCTGTGGTCTTTCGTATTTTGTGAAAGCTGTTTTTGGTTTATCTTTTGCATAAGATATTCCCGCACTTTGGAAAATATTTTGATATACTAGAAAACGCCAGAATTGTTGACGGTAAATTCTGCCTCTGAAAACGTCTGCCTGTGCAAGTGCTAAATATGCCCTTGCTAATTCTCTTCCTTTATATTCGCGAGGAATGTTTTCTTCAATCCATAAAAGAATTTCATCTAAGGACATACGAGTACTATCAAATAAATTAAGGTGGTCTTCACGATTTTGAAATAATTTTTTTAATATATTGAATATAGTGTCATCTTTGTGTCTTTCTTCAAGAAAATCTACATTTGAATGGTCGGATAAAACGTAAGTGTGTAAATCGTTTAGAGCTGCTCTCAAATCTCCTTGAGATTTTATTGCTATTTGTTTCAGATAATATGGATTTTCAGTAACTCCTTCTCTTCTCAATACATCTGACATGACTTTTGCAATATTAGCAATTCCGATGGGTTTCATTTCAACTAATTTGCATTTTGGTCTTAAATCTGAAAATTTAGAATCCCAAATATCATTTCCAGTCATAATTATTGGGTGAGCTGACTTTTCTATTATTCTTATTAACTCTGCAACTCCTCCAATGTCTGTTCCTGTGACTCCATCTACCTCATCCATTAAAAGCATCTTGTTTGATTTGAATAAACTGTGCTGTAACGATGCTGGTTTTAAAACTTCTTCAAGTTTTAGACGATTTCTTAAGTCTGATGAATTTAATTCAAATATATCTATATTATTTTCTTTAGCTATTGCATGAGCTAGTGTGGTCTTTCCAGTTCCTGCTGGGCCGTGTAATATTAATGCTTTCTTTTTTGGAAAATTTTTCAAGAAACTTTCCACTTCTTGAACTGCTGTCTCTTGACCAACCATTGCTTTAGTTGATTGTGGTCTGTATTTTTCTACGAAGCTTGAAGACTCTTTCATCTTAGATTTCTTCTTTCATGCCCGCTAGGACGAAAGAAGCTAGAAGTGCTTGTAGTTGAACAAACTCGTCGCTACCTTCAACAATTCTAAATTCTGATTCTCCCGTTTTTTCTGTAAGCTTTACTTTAACTTGAGGTTCTATTTGCAAGTTCCATATTTCTTTTTGAATTGCTTTGATTATGTCTGTTCCAGGAACGCTGTCTTTAAGCATAATGTCTAATAATTTTTCTCTAGCATTGAGGAAATCTCCAGCTAATGCATAATCTAAGACTACTTTCACATTTGTGGGTTTTGCAGATGAGGAAATCATACGAACCATTTCTCCGTTTATGTCTAGTGCAATAGAAGCCGTTGCTTGAAGTAGGTTAATTGCTCGTCTGCAATCTCCTTCGCTCATTTCATAAAGAGTTTCTGAAGCTTCATCAGTTATTTTTAGTTTTTCAGTATCAGCTATTTTTTTTATTACAGATATTATGTCTTTTTTCTCTAAAAGTTTGAATCTAAAAACTACGCAACGAGATTGTATTGGATCTATGATTTTACTTGAATAGTTACATGACATTATAAAACGACAGGTATTTGTGTAGTTTTCCATTGTTCTTCTCAATGCTTGTTGTGCTTCTGTTGTAAGTGCATCGGCTTCATCTAGAAAGATTACTTTGAAGGGGACTGAACCTATAGCTTTAGTTCTTGCAAAATCCTTTACTTTTTGACGAACTACATCTATTCCTCTTTCGTCAGAAGCATTTAATTCAAGATAATTGTCTCGCCATTTTTCTTTGAATAATTCTTTCACTATGATTAATGCTAATGTGGATTTCCCTGTTCCTGCTGGGCCTGCAAACATTATGTGAGGTATATTCATTGATTGAACTAAAGCTCTTACTCTTTTTACTATTTCTTGCTGCCCTACTACATTATCAAATATGGATGGTCTATATTTTTCTGTCCAAATTTCACTTTGACTCATATTAACTCCTTTTACAAATTCTAAAACTTATGTTGGATTATAAAGATTGTTGTGCTTACTGAGAACATAAATATTTATTTACTCTTTTTATATTATTTTATTGTGGGTCGCAAGGTATACACTGCTTTAGGGGATTCTGGATTTACTCGTGATTTTGCTGGTGAATCCATTCTAAAAAATAACGATTTGATATTAGTTAATGGAAAAATAGATTCACTTCAATCTGCTTTGGATATGTCTTTGATTTTAACGGACGTTAATCATATTGCTTTTTTGAATAAAGTTCAGCAAAAATTGTGGCAAGCTTCTGGAGAAATAGCTAATTGTCCTGGGGAATGTATCAATTCTCCTATAATTGCTAAAGATTTAGAAGAACTTGAGCTATATATTGATTCAATTGGTGAGCCACCTAGTAAGTTTGTCAGATTTACAAATGAACAAGCTGTATGGTTTAATGAATGTAGGATAAGGTGTAGGGAGCTTGAAACTTATTTGGTCAAGTTATTGAGAGATAATAGCTTGCGTCCAGAGATTTATAGATATATTAATCGTCTTTCTAGCTTGTTTTTTATGTTAGGTTATCAGTCCAGTAATGCTTAAAAGAGTAGTTTTAGCTATTTCTTAATGAAATTTGCTTCTGGATTACGTTTAGGGCTTGCTGGGATTTTAACGGCTTTTTTTACTGGATGTGCTACTCCTAAATCTCCTGTGTATGATTTGGCTGAATCTGCAAGAATAGCTATTGAAGAAATAGAACAAGCTCGAGTTAGTTCTCATTATGAAGAATTAGCTAAAAAACTTGAGAAATATGATATTTTGTTTTTTGGAGAGACACATCCTGTAGGAGTTTCAGATTCAAAAATCCAGCCTTTAGGTAGGCTTGTTCCCTTGCTTAATGCTTTGACTGATCCTCGTGTTGTTGAAAGACCTTATAGAACAATAATTGTTGAGTCCTTACCTGTTACTTATAACTTTGATGGTTCAAGAATTGTTCCTGTTCACGAACAAGAAGCAATTTCTAATGGTAAGTTTAATGCACAATCTACTCCCTTTCTTTATGATTTCACACATTCAAAAAAAGAATTTAATTTTGCAGGTGCAAAAAGTTTTTTTGGTCCTGTTCATGGAGTTGAGTCTCTTGAACAAATTATTCTAAATTTTGCTGGAACTGGTGTAGAAATTAAAGGCTCTTTGCCAGATTATAGAGATGTTCGCGAAACATTTGAAAGAGTGTCTGCTGAAGCAGATGCTCATCATTTCAATGTTGAAAAAGCAAGAAACGAACTAATCGGTCAGCTTAGTTGTCTAGTTGGTAAAACCACTCTTTCTGCAGTTTATAGCTCTATGAGTGACTCTCTTTCTTTAGATCTTAAGCCAAGAATTATTATTTTTGGAGGAAAAATGCATAATGATTTTGGAAGTCCTAAAGCTGAAAAAGATTTATCTTATAAGTTTGTTAGTATAAGGGAAGAATTATCTTCATTTCCTTATTTGAGATACGGTGCTGTAGATATAGTTAATTTCGCAACGGATGGAAATAGTCATCCTTATGACTCTCTTCTTCAGAAAGGTGTTAGTAATTTAGCGAGAAAAACTACTCTCCCATTATTAATCTATAGCAAGATTCCTGTATTTGCTGACTACTTACTTGTATTTGGAGAAAAATAATTATCTTTTCTAGGTACGACTTTTAGTTTATTAAATTTAAGAAGTTCTAGCTCTATGCAACTTTCTCTTACGCTTTTCTTTTCTCAATCTCTTGCGTTGCCACTTCCATCGCATTTGATTTTTCTTCTTCCATCTTCTTGATGATCTTTTCATGTTCCTAGTGTGTTTTGAGGGTTTTTAAAACCTATTGGTTCTTGATTTTTTCTATATCTTTTATCAAAATCTTTGTTTTTTCTCCACCTATCGTATGTATTAAATCAGATTCATGAGCAGATAATATTGATTTTAGACTGCCTAATTTGTTAGCTAACTCTCCAACATCTCGCTCGTCTAAAGACGTTTTATCAAGAATTCTCCACCCCTTTATTGAGTCTATTTTTTCTGTTTCTCTTTGAGCTAGTGCAATTAGTATATTTTCTACATTCAAAGTTTCTTCATAGTTTAGTGAATCTATTAGTTTTTTTGATTTTTTAGCATTCAATTTAGTGTAATCTTTTATTACTAGATTCATTTCTTTGTCTACTCCTTTGATTAGTTCTCTAATTCTTTGTTTGAGAGCAAACCCTTCATTTCCAAGTTCAAGTAGTGTTTTTTCGTGACTGTCTAATAGCTTTTCAATAGCTGCTCCTTTTTGAATTACTTTACACGCTTGTTCTAAATCTAAATCATCGTATACTTCATGTAAGTTAAGTTGTGAAGTATATGCGTCAAATAATTCTCTTTGTTTCTCTAAAAGATGAAGCATTTGTGTCGCTTTATTAACTACTTCGTGCGTTTCTCTTAAAGGATATTTTATGTTTTTATAATATAAATTTATTTCATTCTTTCTTTCTGATACACAAATTACAAATGTTCCTGTCATTTTCGCTGTTCTTTCTGCAGTTTTATGTCTTGTTCCTGTTTCGTTTGTTGCTATTTTTGTATCTGGATATAGGGTTACGTTTGCATGAGTTATTCTTTTCATATCTTCTGACAAAACTATTGCTCCATCCATTTTAGATAACTCTACTAAACGTTGTGGTGTGAATTTACAATTTACTTTGAATCCGCCGTCCATAATGCTTTCAACACCTATTTTATCTACAACTATCAATGCTCCCTTTTTTGCTTGTACTACACCATTCAAACCATAACGCATTTGAGTTCCAGGATTAACTTGTCTTAAAATATTGATTATCTCTTCTTTAGTTGCTCTGTTGTTTGCTTCAGTTATTACTGGAACTATCTGTGCCTGCACCTCTTTTCTTATGTTTTTTTCATCACCCATCTTCTTTCCGAATGATGAAAATCTTTTGTGTATTTATAAATTTAGCCTTTTTTTTGAACAAAACTCTTTTAAAGTGGGATTTGGTACTTATTTTTAAGATAAAACTATTTTCAAACTCTCTCGTTCAACCCTCCTTGCTTCGCTTCGGAGATTCACATCGGAGTTTGAAAAAGCCCTGTAGTATAGTGGTCAAGTATACTGGACTCTGGCTCCGGTGACCCAGGTTCGAATCCTGGCGGGGCTATTTATTCGGATTCGAACAACCCCCTTCCTCTTTCGTTCAACCCTCCTCATAAACTCGGAGACTCGCTACAGAGTAGTGAGTTATTTTTATATATCTTAGAGAGTTCTTATTTTTATGAAGAGATTGTTCATATTTACATATCCAAAATTGACTTTGTATTTCTTCTCAATTTTATTAGCTTATTTTATTTTTAGTTTTGATTTTATTAGTGGTTTGTTGAATGGTTTAAATTATTTTTTCATATTTCTTGCAGGTTTGTTTTATTCTGCTGGATTTACTACTCCTTTAGCTACTGGATTTTTTCTTAATATTGAAAACAATATTCCTTTTTTTGGATTAATCTTAGCTAGTGTTGGTGCTTTGATTGCTGACTTTGGAATATTTTCTTTTATCAGAGTTTCATTTGGTAAGGAAATTCATAAACTTGAAAAAACTTCATTTATTAGTCATGTTCTTGGTTTTTTTAGAAATTCTTTCAGTGATAGAATGAGAAAAGTTTTAGTTTATATTTTTGCCTTCTTTATTATTGCTTCTCCTCTTCCTGATGAAATTGGTGTCGCGATGCTTGCGGGATTTACTAAAGTTCATCCTTACGTTTTTGCATTAGTAAGTTTTATTGCTAATTTTGTAGGAATTTACTTTTTGGTTAGTTTGTAAAGTTTAAATAGTGATATTTTTCCTATTTTTTATGGATAATCTTGAATTTGGAAAATTAGCATATCGGTCTGTTGAGGAAATTGTATGTTTAAGTAATGCTCCTTTTGATAATAAAATCCCTTCTTCTGGCTCTGTACGCATAGGTATTGCGAAGGGTAGAATTTCTGATAAGCGGTATACGTTGATCCATAATTTTGGAGATTCTTCATCTTCTTCAGGAAAATATGTTCAGATTTTTGATCAGAGTTTTTATGTTGCTTACACTATATGGGAAAATGGTTCTTCTGATAGAGAGTTACCTTCTGATTTATTGGGATCTCTTAGAAGCTTTAGGCATTCTGACTGAAAACCTTAAAAAGCGTTTTTGATAGGTTTGTTTAGGCTCTTGTAGTCTAGTGGTCAAGGACACCGCCCTCTCGCATACAACTTCATGTGAGGTTATGTCGATGAGACTATACCTTCCTACTCGTTCTCGAGTAGCATGAAGTATGCTCGGTACCTCTTACGAGGTAGTGGAGAACGGCGGAAACCCGGGTTCAAATCCCGGCAGGAGCATCTCTTAACTTCGTAGCGAGTCTCCGAGTTTATGAGGAGGGTTGAACGAGAGAGGAAAGAGATGGAGTCTTATTACAAGACAAGAGATGCAAGAGATTAAGGATTCCAAGTTCGTAAAATTATTTTATTTTAGTATACCTTTAAAAGACAAGAAAATAAAATACTTTCTCAATTCAAAAAGAGTATTTTGAAATTTACATTCACCATCTGGTGATGAGCAGGGAACTCTGAGATCCCCAAACCCTTAGGTTCCCTGCCTCCTATTCAACTCCGATTTTGAAGATTCTCTTTGATTCATTCTTGTTGTGGTGCTCCTCGCTACACATTCGTTTGCTGTGGGCTCACGCAAACATCTGTTTGCTGATACTCTAACTTTAATGAGTTAAAGTTATCCTCACTGCGATGAACAAAGATTCAAAAGTTTTTTATACAACTATATTTATCATTATTTGAGTAAAAATGGTGAATTTTGTTGTAATAGGAATAATTATTGTTTTTGTGTTCTTTTTCTTTAAGATTACTTCTTTTAGATATGAAAGATGGTGGACTTACTTGATTGCTGTTTTAATGATATTTTTGCTTTTCTCTTTTTTTAGTGTTGTGAAAAAGAATAATCTCGAATTAAGCAGTCCAGATGGATTTTTTAAAAGTATGAAGACTTACACTGCTTGGCTTTTTGGACTTGGTAAGAATGTTGCGACTATAACTGGGAAGGTTACTGCAATTGACTGGAATGTTACTCAAAATTCTTCGGGGACAGGATGAAAACTCTTCTAATACTCATTAAGGTTTTTGTTATAGGTGCGTTACTTATAATTAGTAACGGGGATTTGGCGATGAGTTCTTCCGAGAATAGACATCAATTTTTTGAGGAATATACTACCTGGTTATCAGAACTATTTGACCATAGCCTTGTTGTCGTAGGATATGTAGTCGGTAATCAATGGTTACCTAATCCACAGCAAGATTTGAATGTAGAAGGTTAGAAACATTTTAATAACCTCTTCTAATTTTAATTTAAATGCCTCTGTAGCTCAGCCGGTAGAGTGCGTCCTTGGTATGTTTTAGAAATCACAATCAGGACGAGGTCCCGCGTTCAAATCGCGGCAGAGGCTTTTTATACTAAGAGCTTTAGGGTTTGAAATGGAACTTTCAGATTTAAAATCAGAATACGAAAAATTGCACAAGATGTATTCCTTGCCTTCATTCAATGAAATGAACTCTCATTTTGATATAGGCAAAATTGAGAGAGATTCTGGAAACATCCTCAAAGATATAAGAAAAGTCTGTTCTGATAAAATATCTCATTATTTGAGATTACTTGAGCTCATGCTTAATCCTTCACAAGCTTCTCCTATGTTTCTTATTTTGCTTAAAGAAATAACTGTTAAAGATAAAAAAGTGATGGAATCCGTTTTTACTTCATTTATAGAATTAGAGATTGAGGCATATAAGCTAGATGTAAAACCTTCTCTTGAAAATGAATCTGTTCTTATAAATAAAATTTTCTCTGTTTGGAATAATAACTCTTCTAATCTTTTATTTTTAATTGATATTCTTGAAAGAAACTGGAAGGGTGTAAACAAACAGGTTTCAAAATCAAGAGATTATTTTAATTAAGTACTTTATAGATCTCTTCTAAAGATATTTCTGCTATTGCTAGTGGCATTTTTATTCCAGCTTTTTTAAGACAATTTGGATGGACTTCTCCAATATATCCGATAGTTTTATTGTTTAATATTATTGAACCCGTTCTACCTTCTATTAAGTTTGTTTGAGACAATTCTTTTATAGAATATGTGCAGTTTATAGAATTGAAAAAATAATCTATATATTGTTTACATTCTGTAAAGTTTGAAGGAGAAAGCCCAATTATTAAATTATCTTTCTCATTTATTCCTGTTTCTTTTTGATTATTTACATTGAACACTCTTCCAATTTCAAAAACTCTTTGAGGATATTCTGCATCTTTGTTTTCAGCAAGTATGCGCAACATAGAAATAAACAAATTAGGTCTTAATATTTTGTATTCTGTTTTTGAGTCTTCTAGTTCTATTATTTCTTTTTGAAAACATAATTCTTTTTCTTCTTGTTTGATTAAATGATAAGAAGAAATCTCAAGCATACCTAATCCTATTAATGTTTCTGATAATTTTCTTTTCAATATACTTTCCTTAGATTCTTCTCCTACTGTTGAAATATTAGGTATTTCCGTTATGAAATTATTATATCCATAAGCTATCGCAATATCTTCAATTAAATCTACCTCATGTAATACATCTGTTCGCCAGGCGGGCGTTTCTACTATTCCTGAGCGATAATTATGACCCATTCTAGACAATAATTGAGAGACTTGATTTTCAGTTAAAGATAATCCTAGTAATTTATTTACTGATTCTAAAGAAATTTTCGTTTTTTGAGGTGTAAAATCCGGATTAATTGACTTTTCATTATCTATTATTTCCATTTGGTAAATTTTACCACCCATTTCAGCAAGAACTGAACATACAATGATTAAGGTTTTTTCTAATATTTTTTTATCAGTTCCTGTACATTCAATAAACACCTCCTTTGTTTCAGTATTGATGCGTCCTGTTTTTTCGCTATTTACTATTGGAGGCATAGATAATATTTCTTTATTAGAATCAATAAACAAAGGATATTTTGAATGATTTGCTAATAGATATTCATATTTTTTCCCAGTTGGATGTAATAAAAGAATTTCTTTAGCAGATAACTCTACATTAGATCCTAGTGGTTGGTATTTTATATCTGATTTATTTTTGGCAGTATAACTTAATGGTAATTTTATTTTATCTAATGGATATATTCCTATTCCCATTTTTTTCCTGTTTCTTCCAAGAGTTATCGCAAGTTTTTCTTGCATGTTTATTATATCTTTTATTTCCTCATCATTTAGATTTAATCCTTTTACTATAGCACATGAAGTATAAGGTCTGACTTCTTTTACAGATTTATCTACATAGACTTGATAGTTTTTTTCAGGTTTGTTTATTTTGTAATTTTTTAGACCTACATCCTTTCCTAAAAATGCTTTAAATGAACGAATAAATCCTTGCATAGAGATTAAGTCAGGTCTATTTGCAAATACTTCTATTTCTACGTTTTCTTGATTTACGCTCTCTAATGGAGTTCCAAAAGAAGTTATCTTTTCTTGAATTTCTAAAGTTAGTTTGATTTGCTTTTCAAATTCCTTGCGTGAAAAAATTATATTAGTCATTTTAATATTGGTGGGTGTTTACGCAAATAATTTAGATCGTTACTATAAAGATTACGTAAATCTTTAATTTTATGAGCTTCGGTCATTAGTCTGTCAAATCCTGGTCCCCAAGCTAGAACTGGCATAGCTGTTCCTAAAAGGGGTATGGTTACTTCGGGTCTAAAAATTCCAGCTGCAAGAACTTCTACCCATTCTTTTCTTTCTTCATTCCAAATAGACCCTTCCAAACTTGGTTCTGTGTATGGAAAGTAACTTGGCTGAATACGTACTTTAGTGTGTCCCATTTTTCTTGCAAATTCTTTTAAGTAAGCTATAAGATGTCTGAAATTACCGTTCGGGTCAATAACAATCCCTTCTGCTTGATTAAATTCAAAACCATGTTTCCAATCTAAAGTTTCATTTCTAAACACTTTATTTACGGAAAAGAATTTTGCTGGTAAATTTTCTTTTTTTAATGAAGCTAATGTTTTTGCGGATAAGCAAGTAGTATGTGTTCTCAATAACACTTTTTTTGCTTCTTTTTCACTCCAAGAATATTGCCAACCCTTACTATTACCTATTCCTTTTTCATGTGCTTGTTTTACTTTATTTATTAGCTCGTTATTTGGTAATTTACCTTCTACTCCTTTGATAAAGAATGTGTCTTGCATGTCTCTTACTGGGTGGTCTTGAGCTGTAAATAATGTATCAAAGTTCCAGAAAGAAGTTACTGTATAATCTCCAGTCATTTCCTTAAAACCTAATTCTAACCATATTTTTTTACCTTGCTCAATTGATTGATTTACAAAATGTTTTTTACCACCATTTATGGATGGGACTTTTGCTTGGATATCATATCTTCTAAATCTTTTATTGCCTATGCCTTCTTTTATCATTTCAGGAGTAACTTCTTCAATTAAATCATTATTTATTGTTTTTCCAGCTATTTTTTTCCCGAGTTCAGTAAGTTCAAAAGAGATTATTTTCTTCTGTTGTATTTCTATTATTTCTTTTCTTGATGAAATATCTTTAAAGACTTTTCTTTCAGAATCTGTCAAACTATATTCGCTTAAAGGTAATTTTTCTAAAAATATTTCTTCTGGGAATCTTTTAGATATTTCTTCTATTTTACCAATTAATCTTATTTTTCCTTCTTTCAAATCAATTAACGCCTTATTCTTTAGAGTCCCAAGAGCAACTTTAAACTCATTGTCTGACATTTTAGATTGTGAACGTATTTCTTGAATAGTTCTATGATTGTTTTTTTCTATAACTTCAAGTAAATTTCTTTCTGGGAGATTATTTTTTTTATAATATACTCCATTTATTCCTAGTTCTATTATGTTTTTTTGTTCATTTTTCAAAATCAAAATTTTCTTGTTTTCTAGAAAAGATAAAGCCCTCAATACCGAGGTTTTGTCCAATCCTGATTTTTCTATAATTTCTTGAAGACTCTTCCTTAAATGAGGGATTATTGCTCTCTCTATTGAAGATAATGAGTCTATTAATGTGTCCATAAATTTTGTTAGTTTTCTATATTAAAAAACTATTGCTTCAGTATTTTGTTGAGTCGATGACCCTAGTGCGTTCAATACGTCTCTTGCATTTTTCAAACTCTTAGTTTTAATTGCTATGTTTACTCTGTATTTTCTAGAAATTTTTATATTTTGTTTTATTTTAGCTAGTCTTTCTCCCTTTTGTTTAGGTTCAAGACATCTTATTTCTTCTAAATCTATGCCTATTGCTATTTTTCTTTTTGAAATAATATTTGAAAGAACATGGTTTAACCCGCTGTCTATTTGCCGTATTTTGTTTTTTCTATTTCCTTTTTCTAAAGATAAAATTATATCAAATAAAGCTTGTTCTGAAATTTTTCTGTTAAATTCATCATTTTGAGCAAGAACTATTTTTAATGGTTGTTCTTTCTTTAACAGTCTTTTAGCTTCTTCTATGTTAGAGGTGTTAATCATTAGATATGGTTGTTCCTCTGAACTTCTTATCATTTAATAAATTATCAAGATTTTTTAAATTTCTACCTAGAATATATGTTCGGATAGCGTTTTTTTTGATTATTTTTGCTGCTTTCTGGTCTAAGACAAAATGTTGGCCTGGTTTGTATTTTATACTATTTGCTCTTTTATCAAATTCTCTCCAAGATATTTTTGGAATAAATTTAGCATTTTTGTTCTTTTCAGGATTATCAGTATATAATCCGTCAATGTTAGTTAGATTAATGAAATCTGTTCCTAAATATTTAGCCAATTTTGCTGAAGTACTATCTGATGTTTGATTAGGAGCATATCTTAAAGCTCCACAAAAGACTACTTGATTTTTAGTAATCATATTTTTAACTTGTTCCATTGTTAAGGGGAGTTCGTGATTTGAGATATCTCCAAAAAATTGCATCATTAGTCTTGCGTTCATTCTTGTAGCCATTATTCCTGCAAGAGATTGTTCTTTATGGTTTTTGTGTTCATAAGCTAAAATTGAGATGTACTCTCTCGCTACAAAACCTCCACCACAGACAATTACAAAGTAGTATTTTTTGTGATTTTTTTTAATTACTTCTTTAAATTTTTCTATCCATTGTGGGTCTACTTTTTCTGGAACGATTAAACTCCCTCCCAAACTTAATACGATAATTCTCTTTTTCATATGTAATCTAGAACGGCAATTTATTTAAACTTTTAATTATACTTAATTTGTGTTCACTAGTAAAGATTTAGCTTTAGAGGTTAGGAGATTCTTTTTTGAGCATGGATATAATTCTTCTTCAATAAGTGTAGATGAAAAATCTGGCGAAGTAGATATCCTCGATAGGCTATCTGTTTCTTTTTCTGTAAATTCAAATACTTCTTTTGGAGTTGTAGTTAATCTTAATTCTCCTTATCTTGATGGAGTTTATCCTTCTTTTATGGCTGATTTGCCTAATTTTTATAGAATGCATGCAAGAGGAGCACAAGAACAGTATAGTTCTTCTGTTCGGTTAATTAAAGATTCAAAACTTGAAGAAAAGAAGGGAGGTTTTGTATGGAGTTGTGCTCCTGCAGTAGATGATGTCCAATCCGTTTTTAAAATAGTATATGATTCCTGTATTCGTCCTGCGTTACATTCCGTGATTAGTGCTCCGCGATAGATTTTAATAGAAAGTCAGAGTTATTTTTATATGGTTTTTGTTAAGAAGGTTGATTTTAGTAGGAGTCACTTTTCTATATATTATTTTACTTTTGTTTTGATACTTGTCCTATTTTCTGCATTTTATTTTTTTGAATCAAAGCCATCTACTACAGGATTTGCAACATTTGACGAAAGTCAGTGCAATTCTCAAATATGTCCTTATTATTCACCAGATTCTGCTGGGTACAATCGTTGCATTTTAGATTTTGGACCAGCATATCAGCCTCTTTGTCAATATTGTTTGTTAGTTTATCGTTGTACTAACTATCCTCCTGATAAACCTGGTGGAGGTTCTTCTGGAGGACAATCTTCAACATCTTCTAATGAGCCTAAACCAACAAATTTAGAAATTGAAACTTCAAAATCCTCGGTTTTACAGAGTACTTCCGCTTCTGAATATGCTGGAGATATAGTTAAAAATTATCTTCCTTCTTCTGGTGGTTCTGTTGCAGAAAATAGTTTTGTTTCGCCTGTTTGTTCAGATTCAAGTAACGCTATTGAGTGTACAAAAGAGCTTTTAGTTTTAGCTGATAAAAAAGTGAACACTGCTGAAAATCTAATAAAATTGAATCTTGGAGAATCAAATGCTCTTTTACAAAAATATCCAGGTGATTCGCAGATTATCAAAGATAATCTTGCAATTTCTAAGGAGTTAGTTGTTGTTCAAGAGAAATATTCTCAAATTAAATTGTACGATTCTTTAGTTACAAATATTATTATTCAAAATGCCAAAGACTCTGCAAATAAAGAAATTATGAATGAAAAACAAAAACAACAGGTTTTAGATTATTATAATAATTTATTACCAAAAATACCCAAAATTTCAGAAAATATTCAACCAAAAGATTATCTTGTGTCTAAACCTATTCAGCTACCAAAAAATAAAGCTGAAGGATGTAAATCTCCTGTGCAAGATATGATTTATAACTCTGTAAAATCTGGATTTTACGGATTAGATTATAATGGTAAAGCTTGTGTTAAAACTGCTCCTCCTGTAAAACCATATCTTCCTCCAAAAAATAAAGGAAATGGTGGTAATTCAGGCGTAGGTAATGGTAACAATAATCCTTCATCTACTTTAACTGGTTCACCTGGTAATTCGGGGAGTCATGGTAATGGTGGAAATAACGCTTTGGGTGTGTTTTTGATAGATGATCATGAACATTTAGGTTCAATTAATAATCATGAAGCTTTTTTGATTTCTCGCGATTCTAATAATTTAATTAAAATTGGTTTTTTGCTTGCACCATCTCGTATAGATCTAGAGAAAAAAATTGCAGATTTTACTAGAGAGTTATTCTTTGGAGAAAGTACTTCTTCTTCTGAAGGTATTTTAGGGACTTCTTCAGCATCTAAAGAGTCATTTAAAGAGTATTCTCGTCCGGTTCCTTGGATTATTTGGGTTATTTTATTATTTGTTACTGTTCCATTTTTAATTCTTGGTAAAATTATTTCAATTGATGAAAAATATCTTGTTTCTCAAGGTAAAAATTATTTAATTAAAAATGATTTCACATCTGCTGTTAAAAATTATAATAAAATTATAGACAATTATGATTCATTTGATATTGATGATGAATCTTTTTTAATTTTATTATCTAATTATAAAAATGTTTTAGTTAAATTTTTAGAAGAAAAATCTATTCCTTACTATATTCAATCTTCTGAAGTTCCAAAAATTTACTTGACTGACAAGACTTCTTATTATACTCATTTGAGCAATGAAGCTCGTGTAGCAAAGATTATTGAAGATACTAAAAAAGAAATTAAAAATAATAAGAGATTAGCAGTAAATAGGTTACCTATTATTGCTGATTTGTATAGCAAACTTGATTTTTCTGCCAAGAAAAGACTTGCCGAAAAATATGAAGATTTAGTTTATAGCTTAAGAGATTAGTTTTGAGAAACTAATTGCTGAAAAGGATTCTTTTTTTGGAGTATGAATCTCGGTCCCAATATTTCAGATAAAATTGCGGTAAGTATGAGGTTGTTAAGTGCGGCCTTTATTGTTCCATTTATTACAGGTATCTTTGTCTTTTGAGAGAATTCAGCTATTAATTGATATACTTCTTCTACTGATAATTTTATTGGCGTTTTTTGCATGACTCCTCCTTTTTTTACAAGGAGATTTTGTTCTGAGCCGATACATTCAATTTCAGTTACTGCTGGGTCTTTTATGAGAAAATTTAATTTTTCAGAAGTTGATTTTTGATTTATCTCTACTTTTTGAAATTGAGGGTTTTCTATTATTGGATAACTTATCCGCCCTGGATAAGGTCTTTGATTAATTTTTTGCCCTACAAATCTAGTTCTTTGGCCAATTTCTATAATTTTTTTTCCTTGCTGATTTGTTTGTAATGTTTTTAATCCTTCTGGAAGCATTTCAATAGTAATCTTTTTTTCTACTTGCTTTAATTGTTCATTTGTTATTTTTTCTTCAATTATTTCTGGAGACAATTTACTGACATTTGCTATTGACTGCAAAAAGCATATTAAAAATAATTCTCCTAAATCTCTTTCTTCCATTTTAGATATCTTCGCTTGATTGTTGTTGAGCATTATTTGGTTGTGGGCCTCTAAATGAAGGTCTTACTCCTGGACCATATAATCTTTCTCTCATTTTATCTTCCATTAAAGTGAGCCCCTTTGCAAGAACTTTATTTTGATCGAGTAATTTGTCTATTTTTTCTAGGAATTCTTTGTCTCTTTCTGTTGCTTGCATGTGTGGTTGTTTTGCGAAGTTTCTGGCTGCTAGTTCAAATAAAGCTAGAAGATTTTGTATTTGTTGAGTTAACTTATCAAACTTTTCTGCAAGGTTTACATGTACTTTTTGTAATTCTACTAGGCTGTGAAGTGTTTGGTCCTCCAAGGATTCTTTTGCTTGTTTGTGTACAGATGATGGAGAATGCTCTTTTTTATGCATGTCTTATCGAAGATTGGCTTGTTTATAAAGATTTTCACGAAAAATCTTTATTCCATTCAAATTTCTATTTGATCATAATAAATTTGAAGTTATAAAGATTATCAAGAGTAACCCTTAAAAGCCATATTAAACTTAGAAAATTGATTATTTTTGTCCTCTCTTGTTGTGGGCATCCTCATCTGATGATTGTGGTGCTCCTCACTGTGGAGTACAAAAAGGGTGTGTAGGCTAGTGGTAAACTGACTGGCTCCAGCGCTTGATAGTAGCGGAGTTCCCAGTATTCGGGGGTTCGATTCCCTCCATGCCCATCTCTTCTGGAATCGAAGTGCTCACAGATATCTATCTGTGGCAAATTCAAAACAAGTATATTTTGAATTATTCCCTCCATGCCTATTTTAGAATTGTAGACTTTACATTTTTTTCAGCTGTTCTATCTCTTCCCAAGAAATTGAACATCCTTTGAACTTTGTCGCATATAATAGAGCTTCAATAGCTCTTTTGTCTTTCAATTCAATAAATCCTTTTTTATAAGCCATATAAACCAATTCACTTGAACGAATAAATTTGAAGTGTCCTAAATTTTCTATTTCTTTCGTGTTTAGATTTATACTCCTATGTAATTTATTAGACATTAAATCTTTTAGATTACTTGGTTTTTCAAATAAAACACGAGTTGTTCTTTCATCTATCCCTATAATATTATTTATTTCTCTCCCAGACAATATTTTACTAACTGCAAGACAAGATATTTCAGCAGGACTAACAATTTCAATACAATGATTTTCTGATTTTATTGAACAATTTATTAGTTTAATCATATGCTGAGTTTCACTTTCTATTTCTTGTGATGCTATTCCTAAGTCTGTTGCAAATTGAATTATTCCTTTTTCAATCAGTTCTTTTATTCTTAATGCCCCTAACTCAAATCTTGGAATATTAGCTGGTCTGTCTACTACTTCTTGATATACATAATTTGTAATAACTATGTTTATCCCCATTTTTTTTATATTTTCAAATATCTCTAATAGTCCATTCATTGATAGATTGATTAGAGGACCTGCGTCTAAAATAAGGACTTTTCTAATCATGAAAAGAACTCCATCGTTGTTTTTATCCTATCTTTAATTTCAATAGTTTTGTTTAGATTATTATGGGGGCTTTCTTTTTCTCCCAAGTATTCTGTGAGCTCCCAAGGTGTAACTCCTAATATTTTAGTGGTTTTTGCTAGTGAGATACCATGTTCATATATTTTTGAGGCTTTGTTTATTAATGCTTTTCTTAGAACTTCTTGAATTATAGGTTTCATTATATCTGAAGAATTTTGCAAATAGTGTTTTGTTTTTTCTAAACTTATCACGAATAATTTCTGATTATTTCTTTGTAAAGCGCTAATTGAAAGATTTAGAAAATTTACTATTTCTTTGATAAATCCTTGCCAGTTTTTTATAGGTAACCTATCTTTTCTTTCTATAATTTTACTTAAAGCATAGGTTATTACTGCAACTAAAACAAAATCTGTGTGTTGGTAGACTGAGGCAGAGTGTATTGTTTGGTCAGATAATTCTTTTAATTTTGAGGCATCTTGTTGCTCTAAGGAATTTTTAGCGTTTGTTAATAATTCTATAAGATGTTGTCTCTCTTCCATATTAGTATTATGCGCTTTTTATATATAAATCTCCCCTTGCATAATATTAATAAAGGAGATGTTCTATGTTTTTTTATGCAGGTGATTTTAGATAGCAGTTTTATTATTTCATGTATTCGTGAAAGAATAGATTTCCTTACTCAACTTGCTGAACAGGGATTTACTCCTGTTGTTCCTCGTGAAGTTTTACAAGAGATGAAAGACTTGCGAATACGTAATGGTGTTTCGCATGAAGATAGAGTAGCTATAGATGTCGCTTTTGATTTATTTGAAAAAGAAAAAATTAAGAAAACTAGCCTTGGTTCTGGAAAAGTTGACGATTGGTTAATTAAGAGAGGGCAAGAGGGAATCTTTATCGCTACTCTTGATACAGGTATAAAGAAAAAAATTCCTAAGCGTGTTGTCATATTTAAAGCGCAGAATCGTGTAGGTATTGAAGAAGGAGCTTGATTAGACCTTTCTTATTCAATAAGCTTTGAGTAATGTTTAAAAAGCATGTTTTTCTTTCACTCTTATGTTTTATGTTGCTGAAGTAGAAGATCATGTGCGTGTTGAACCAAGACATTTTGGCCTGGCCACTAAAGATGCTGTTTCTGAACAGTTACAAGAATCTTATGTAAGAACTATGCATAAAGAATTAGGTTTTGTTATCTCTGTTATTGGTGTTGCAGATGTTGGGGAAGGAGTTATTATTCCTGGAGATGGAGCTGCTTATTATAAGTCTAAATTTACAGTTTTGGTTTGGAGACCCGAATTGCATGAGCTTGTTCCTGGAACAATAAAAGAAATTACTAATTTTGGGGCCTTTATGCAAATAGGACCTACACAAGGAATGATTCATATTTCTCAAACTATGGAAGATTTTGTTTCTTTAAGTAAGACTGGAAACTTACAAGGTAAAGTTTCTAAGCGTTCTCTAAATGTAGCAGATAATTGTCTCGCTAGAATTGTAGCTGTTAGCTATAAAGCTGGAGAGCCTAAAATAGGCCTTACTATGAGGCAGCCCGGTCTTGGAAAAATAGAGTGGATTGAAGATGCTCAAAAGAAGGCTATTGCAGCTGCTAAGAAATCTGAAAAAGGCGAAGGTAAAAAGAAGAAGGAGAAGAAAGAGTAATGGCATCTAAAGAAAAAGCTTGTAAACACTGCAAGACCATTTTTGAAGGAACTTCTTGTCCTAATTGTCAAAGCACGGAGAGTATTGATAGTTTCAAAGGTAAAGTTACAGTTATAGATCCTGAAAATTCTGAAGTAGCTAAACATATGGGTATTAAAGGTAAAGGAATATTTGCCTTGAGGTTAAGATGAAAGTTTTAACAGAATTCCATAATTCTTTGTTGCATAGAAAAGATGTTGTTTTAATGAAAGAGTTCAAGTCTAATCCTGGTGTAGTTATTGCTAAACAAGCAGTTGCTGATCATTACAAAACAAATCCTGACTGTGTAGTTATACTGGGAATTATTGGTGGATTTGGTATGTCTAATTTTAGAATTGAAGCTCGAGTGTATGACTCTGCAGATAAACTTCAAATTGTTGAACCTAAACCTAAAGTCAAAAAGGTGGTTGCTTAAATATGGCTGGAAAAGATGACAAGGGTGGTAAGAAACCCCATAAGAATAAGCCTACAAGCACAAAATACAAGTTGTACAAAGTTTCTGGAGATAAAGCAGTTCGCTCTGCAAAATTCTGTCCAAGATGTGGTCCTGGCGTATTTTTAGGTGCTGGTTTGAATAGATTGCATTGCGGAAAATGCAATTATACTGAATTCAATAAGAAATAAGTTTTATTATCCCTTAATTAAAAAGAATTGTCGTTCAAGGGAATGGTATTTTTGTCCAACCATCATTTCTTCTTCTTTCTCTATAGGAATATTCTAATTGGATTTCTTGTTTTGATGGGTTTGGCCAATTACCTCTTGAACAACTAGTTCTACCGACTTCAATACCAGGAACGATCCCAGTATAAACCGATTTATCTGTTTCTTCATTGTAAACCATAGTTCCTATATCTTTTCCTTCAAATCTCAATTTTAAAGACAATATTCTTTCTTGTTCTGTGTTTTTTCTAACTACTTCAAATTCTATTTTACTTTTACTCCTACTTTCTATAAGCCTAATTAATTTTATTGGTATTTTTGGATATAGTTCTTCAAGAGGAGCCATTGTAATGTATTAAAATAACCCATAGAGAGGAGACCATAACCGTCAAAAAGATTGTCATGATGTCCTCTCCTGGGAAAAAGAGGTGATGATAATTAAGCGAACTTAACCATATTTATAAATCTTTCGGTTATGTCGTAACTTAATAATAAGAACATATCTTCCGAAAGGTGCTTAAATAGGTTTACTTTTCATTATTCATGGTTGATGATTTTATAGATATTATTCCTGTAATTCCTGAAGAAGTTCAATTAAAAGTCTCAAAAAATGTTGAAAGGGTGAAACAAGAGCAGATACATGATTTGCTTTTTGATGACAGATTGAGTTGGCAGGTAATTATTCAAGACTTAATTAGCAGTGAACAACTTGACCCTTGGGATATTGATTTATCTATTTTAGCCCAAAAATATCTTGAGAAGATTCGTGAGCTTGAAGAAGCTAATTTCGTTATTTCATCTAAAGTGCTTTTGGCTGCCTCTCTTCTTTTGCGTTTAAAATCAGAACTATTGCTTAATCGAGATTTACATTCTCTTGATGAAATCCTATATGGTAAGAAAGAAGCAAAAATTTATTCACAGGAACGAATAGAGTTGGACGAAGACATTCCTGGACTTGTGCCTAGAACTCCTTTGCCAAGACACAAGAAAGTTTCGCTTCAAGAATTGATTAAAGCTTTAAGTCACGCAATTTCTACGGAGAATAGAAGAATAAGACGAGTTTTAGTATTGAAGCAACATGAGCTTGAAGCGCATATTCCTTTACAAAGAAGATTTTTTAATTTACAAGATAAAATAACTGGTATCTATTCTAGGTTAAAAGAAATTTTTAGTAAAAATGATGAACGAGTTGCTTTGTCCCAACTTTCTACAATGGCTTATGAAGACCGATTGATGACTTTCGTTTCTCTTTTACATTTAGATAATCAGCAGAAAATATGGCTTGAACAAGATGGACATTTCGAAGAAATATGGGTTTTATTAAAAGAGATTTATGAATCTAAAAATAAAGATTTAATTGAGAAATTAAAAAATGAAGTTATGGCTTTGGAAGCCGAACACGAATCTGAAGCGAGAATTGAAGGTGTTTCAGGATTTTCTAATTTGACAGAGATTTAACTTTTTTTCAATTTAGAAATTAATGACTTTTCTGCTAGTAGAGATTCTTCTCCAGATTTCATGTTTCTTAGTTTGTATTTTTTCTTAGTTATTTCATCTTTTCCTACGAATACAGTATAAGGTATTTGATACGAGTCGGCATATTCCATAGCTTTTCCTATTTTATCAAATGTAGTTATACAAGAAATATTTTCATTTCTTAATTTTTGAGCTAGTCTTATTGTTTCTTTATCTTGATTGATTGATATTAAAGCTACTTTAGTTTTCTCTATTTCTACTTTTGCTTTAGCTGAAACTCTATCTAATCCGAAGGATATCCCTACTGCTGGAATTTCTTTATTGACGAATCTACCAACAGATTTATCATAACGTCCTCCTGACGCAATTGTTTGTTTTTCGCTTTTGACTTCAAAAATATTTCCTGTGTAATAAGATAATCCTCTTGCGAGCCAAGGGTTGAATTTTACTTTAAACCCGTAAGCTTTTCCTAATTCTTCTAATTTTATTAATTCGTCTGCTCCTTCAAATAAATTATCTTTAAAAAATTCTAATCCTTTAGCCATTAACTTAAACAAAGCAATTATTTGATTGGAATCAGCGTACTTGCGTAAATTCATTTTTACAGCATCTTCACCTACTTTGTCTAATTTATCTATTTCTCTTATTACTGCTATTTTGTTGTCTATTTGCACACTATTTATTATTGAATTTAGTAATTTTCTATTATTCACTTCTATTTCACAATCTATTTTCAGTTCTTTCATTGTATCTGAAACTATTGCTAAACATTCTGCGTCCGCTTCAATTGATGAGTCTCCGATTATATCTGCGTCACATTGAGTAAATTCTCTGAATCTGCTTGAGCCTGTTGGTTCGTCTCTGAATACTGAACCTATTTGATATCTTTTGAAAGGCATTTTTATATTAGGGAGCAATTTCATTATTTTTGCTAATTGGAAAGTGAATTCATATCTTAAACCTAAATTACGGCCACCTCTATCTTTTAGTCTAAATCTGTCTGATACTGCTTCGTCTTCTTGTTCTATTGAAGGGGAACGCATTAACTCTTCGTACTCTATTGTTGGTGTTTCTATAGGGATAAATCCATAATTTTGGAAATTCTTTTCTATTATTTTTCTGACAGCTGACCTTTGTTGTGATTCCGGTGGTAAGATGTCTTGAAATCCTTTGACTGTTTCTGGTTCGTATATCATTTTATTCCTTTTTTATTTAAATTAATATTTTCGCTTTTTATTTTACTTATTTTTGCATTCTCTTGTTTGATTCTCCTCAACATGCTCGGAGACTCACTGCGGAATGCAAAAAAGCGGAAGGTGAGTCCACACTGTGTCGAAGACACAGTGGTCCCATTCAACTCTAACGAGTTGAAGGAATCAAACTCACTACGTTCGTTCGATTTCACATCTTCAAAGCGGAAGGTGAGAATCGAACTCACTCCAACAGCGTTTTGTAATTCTGCTCTAAAAAGAACATCTTTACCACAAGCTGTTATGCTACCATTACACAACATCCGCCATGCTTTATTTAGTTTGCCTTTATTGTTCGTATTTAAAGACTGCGAATTTGTGTTTGTCGTGTTAAAGTTAAAACTAGAAAATGCTCGTTCAGTTGAGCTGATGAACAAACCTCGGAGTTTGTGTATTCATATTAATTTTAGTTTTGAATAGTTTATAAGTTTATTCATCTCTTTTGTAGGTAAGTGTAATTCTTTGAAACCGAAGTCAATTGAATCTTTAAGACTAGCTCCATAGACAATTTCTGAAACATTGGTTATCCAAGCCATGTAAAAACACATAGGGCAAGGTTCACAGGTAGAGTAAAGAGTACCTCCAGTTAAATCTCGCGTTTTAAGTCGAGGTGGCATAAAAGCCTCCATAGTTTCCCAGAATATGCAAAAAGGTTTTATGCCCCTGCCGGGATTTGAACCCGGGTTCCGGCCGCGAAAGGGCCGTGTCCTTGACCACTAGACTACAAGGGCTCTACAAGCTCTCTTTAGAAAAGAGACCTTCTAGGAGTTCAGAGAAACTATTATTGGTCTCTGACTTCTAAACTTGCGAGTATTTTTTGCCTTTTAAACCTTTTTCATTTCATATAATAAAATTATTGCCAATCTTTAAACGTAAGTAATAAAAAGCCCCGTTTTTTGTTCTTTTCATGGAGATTAACGATGTTATCTTTAAGGAACTTGTTAAACGCGGATTTTCAATAAAAGGAGATAAGAAAATCTGGGATGTTTCTGATTCTAAATTATGGTATATTACACCTAAACAGGCCCAAGGTTATTTGGATTTTCAAGGAGTTACTGAATATGCTTCTCATCTTGGTTCAAAAGAAACAGCTTTAATGAGGGAAAGCTTACCTTCAATAACTAACTTTCTTGGAAAAGAACCAATTAATATTGTAGATTTAGGTTGTGGCGATGGTAAAAAAGCATTAGTAATAATTCAAGAACTAAAAAATAAAATGCCTTTGAGATATTATCCTATTGATATCAGTGGATATATGGTTGAAAAAGCAATTGACAAAATATCCAAGCTTGAAATTGATGAAATAGTTGAATCTCAATATAATATTTCTGATTTTGAGAATTTAGAAAACATTACTCCTTTATTAGTAAAAGGTAAGTACAAGAAAAATGTATTTCTTCTTCTTGGAAACACTCTAGGTAACTTTGAGTTTCATGAGATGTTGTTTAAGTTAAGAAATGTAATGGGAAATGATGATTTTTTGATTATTGGAAATGGATTAAATAATGATAAAATTAGTGAGGGTGTTCTTAAGTTCTGTAAAAATACTCCTCAATGGAAATCTTGGCACGATAATGTTCCTTTACAATTAGGATTTTCATTAGATGAGATTATTTTTGATGTTAGATTTGCACACTCTCGTTTAGAGTCTTACTATACAGTTACTAGGGATAAGACTGTAAACCATTTGAATAAATTAATTAATTTCAAGAAAGGTGACGAAATTATCGTTGGTGTTTGTTGGCATTTCAAGAAAAATGAATTTAAAACTCTTATGAATCTTTATTTCAATACTGCTGAAATTTATACTGCTAAAGATGATTCTTATGCTCTTGCTGTTTGTAAGAAATAATGGGTTTTGGATAAAATTTGATGTGTAACAAAGCATAAATACTAGTACTTCTCTTGGAAATTATGGTAGCTGCCCAGAACCTCTGGTTGCACGATATGTTGCTCAAATCATTTCTAAAAAATGGTTTTTCTAATGTTAAAGGCAGTAAGTCTTATGAACTTACAGATTTACAGCTTTTGTTTCTTACTCCGGAACTAGCTAAGAATTTTATTGATTTTACATCTAATCCTTTGTATCGGACTCAATTCTTTACTTTAGAAGTTTCAATGATTCATAAATTAGCTGCTGAAATAGCTAAGTCTGTTGGAGATGAACCATTTAATTTAATAGACATTTGGTGTGGTGATGGGCTGAAAGCTGTTGAATTCATTAAGGCTTTGAATTCTGTTTCTTCAAAACCTATTAAACTACAATATTGTCCTATAAATGCATCGCAATATCTTACCGATTTAGCTATTTCAAATGTTAAGAAAGCTAGTCTACCAAATGTTGTTAGCTATAGGGCTTTCTTGTCTTCTTGTGATGGAAGAGTTCTAAGAGATATTGGAAAGAGTTTAAGGACAAAAGAGTTTACTAAAAATATCTCTTTGCTTCTCGGAGGAGTAATTGCTTGTTATGAGATTAATTCTTATTTGTTTGAGTTAAGTAGGGATTTCAAGAAAGGAGATGTTCTAGTTATGGGCAATGGTATTCGTATTGGAGAGAGATTAGTTGAGATTGATAAATATAAATCAAAAGGGTTTCATAACTGGCTTAAACATTTAATGTTGAGTCTCGGTTTTTCAGAGGAAGATATAGATTTTGATGCTAGATTTGGAAATTCTAGAGTTGAATTTGTTTATAAAATAAAATCAAATACTTCTCGAAAAATTGATGGTAAAATAATTGAATTTAAAAAAGGCGATGAATTTGTAGTTGCTGCTTTGTACAAGTATTATGCAGAAGAATTTGAGAAATTCTGTGGTCTTTACTTTTCTAAATCTGATGTTGTAACTGACAAAGATAATGGTTACGCTTTAGTTACTTGCGTTAAGTAAAGATTTTAATGAGCCCACCGGGATCCGAAATACAAAATCTTTTAGAAAAATATTTTCTATGAGTTTAGAAAACTTGGTTTGGTGCTTTGCACTTATTGGCGAACTACGCACAAAGGTGCGTTAAGGAATTTACAATTCCTTATGAGCCCACCAGGATTTGAACCTGGGACCCCTGCTGTTCTTAGCTTGTTAGCTTAAACTCTCCATTTCTAATGAAACGGGTACATATAAGAGCAGTGCTCTGACCGGGCTGAGCTATGGGCTCATTGTTTTGTAGATAAGTAGGTTTTTTAAACACTGCGAACGCGGTTCACAAGCTTAAAAATTGTATTAGAACAATTTTTAAAGAATTGGTTTGATGCTTAAAGATGATTATTGGACTTGTTGGAAAGCCAAATGTTGGAAAAAGTACTTTCTTTAAGGCAGCGACGCTGTCAGATGTTCTTATTGCAAATTATCCTTTTGCAACTATAAAACCCAATCATGGTATGGCTTATGTGAAAATTCATGATTTAGCTGCTGATTTTGGTAAAGTAAGCAATCCTCGTGAAGGATACGTTCGTGACGGTCATAGATTTGTTCCTATTGATTTATTCGATGTAGCTGGTTTAGTTGAAGGAGCTTCTGAAGGTAAGGGATTAGGCAATCAATTTTTAGATGATTTGGCAGGAGTAGACGGATTTATTCATGTTGTTGATATGTCTGGTGAAACAGATTCTACTGGAAAACAGATTGAAGGCTATGATCCTGGAAAAGATATTGTTTTTATTGAAAGAGAATTAGATTTGTGGTATTTAGGTATACTGAAGAAGGCGTGGGTGGTTTTAATGCGTGGAATGGAGATGCAAAAGACGCAATTTGCTAAAACAGTTGCTAAACAATTCTCTGGATTGAAAGTTACAGAAGATGATGTTAATCACGTTATACTAAAAGAAAAATTAGATATTACTCGTCCCTCTTCTTGGGATAATGAGACTTTGTATAGATTTGCTCGTGCTCTACGTATGTATACTAAACCTATGATTATTGCTGCAAATAAAGTTGATAGACCATTTGGGAAAGAAAATTTTAATCGCGTAAAAAATAATTTTTCTTATACTATGATTCCTTGTTTTGCTGATGGAGAATTAAGTTTGAGACAGGCCGATAAAGCCGGATTGATAAAATATATTCCTGGTGAAAAATCTTTTGATACTATTGGAAATTTAAGTGCTCAACAGAAAAATGCTTTGGAAACGATTCATGATGTAATGAAGGAATTTGGGAATACAGGAGTCCAAAATATATTGAATGGTATTGTTTTTGATTTGTTGAAATACGTTGCGATATTCCCAGCTGGTTCTAAAATGGAAGATAGCAAGGGCAATGTCTTGCCTGACTGCTTTTTAATGCCACCTAACTCTACCGCTCTAGATTTTGCTTATCGTCTACATACTGATATTGGTAAAAATTTTGTTAAGGCTATGCATTTACGCACAAAACATGCAGTAGGTAAAGATTACAAGCTCCAACATTTAGATGGGCTTGAGATAATGACTAGATAATATTTTATTTAAATTAGGTAAATATTTTTATACCTCTTTATGTAGATTATATTATGGTTGATAGAAATATTGATGAAGATTGTAGAGTGATTTACGCAAATTTACTTTCTCGTGGTCATTTGACGCGTTCTCGGATTTCAAGTATTACAGGGGTTTTTGATGAGAGTAGACTTAATAGAGCATTAGATTATCTTGTTTCAAAGAGTTGTATCTCTCTTTCAAAAGACAAAGAGCATAGAAGTCTTGATTCATACTTTGCCTTGAATATTTAATAATATATTGAATTACTATAAAAATACTTATAAATTAGAGATTTGCTTTGTATATATGGATATATCCGTTCGTATAAAAGAAAAGAGTACAAAAAATACTATTGAGAATTTTGGTAATAACCGATATCTTGTTTATTTACGTTCTGGACTAACTGAACCGGGTATGTGGGATGAACTTGTATACATGCTTTCTAAAAAGTTTGGAGTACATCCAAATAAAATAGAGCTTCGTAGAGATATGGGCGTAGATAAGGTCTTTATGATTGGTTAGTTAATATTTATTAATCTAAATTAGTCTGTTTTTTTATGAACATATCTAAATCTTTATTGCTTTGCTCTTTTCTATCTGGTGCGTCCGCACTGATTTACCAACTATTATGGTTTAATGAAATTAATCTTGTCTTTGGAGTAGCTTATTTATCGTTGGCCACATTACTATCTGCTTTTTTGATAGGATTACTTATTGGTAATTTGTATGGTGGTAAATTTGTTCAAAAATTAGATTCATTAAAAAAAGTAGCTAAAATTTATATTTTTATTGAATTATTAATTGCTTTATTTGCATTTTTAGTTCCTATACTGATTAAATTATCTGTGCCTTTATTGTCACATTATTACAACTCTAATTTGCTTACTTATTATCTACTGAGATTAATAATTTTTGTTTTTATCTTAATAATTCCTTGTTCTTTAATCGGATCTACTTTTCCATTTTTGTTTAGACTTTATTCTCAAGATAGAAGTAGTTTAAAGATGGATATTTCTAAATTATATTTTTTCAATACTGCTGGTGCTTTTTTTGGAGTAATTATTTGCGGTTTTATCCTTATTAGATTTTTAGGAATTAATCTATCTTTAATTACTGGAATGCTACTAAATATTTTAGTTTCTTTTATTATCTTTAAACAGAAATTTGCTGATGGTGTTTTTAATATTAAGGAAGTATCTAGCGATAAGATTCCAAAATCTATGCTTTTATTATTTTTTTCTACAGGATTTATTTCTTTTGGATTGGAAATATTATGGACTAGAATGCTTTCAATTTATTATTTTAGCACAATTTATGCAACAACTTTAATTATTGCTACAATATTGATTGGTTTTGCAGTCGGTTCTTTGTTCTTTAAAAAATATTATTCAAATTATGATTTGAAATATTTTGCATTTATTCAAGTTATTGCTTCTATATTTATTATTTCTGGATTTTTATTTTATTCTAATTTTCCAGAATATTTTGCTAGAGGATTCGGAGCTAATGTATTTTTGATATTTTTTGCTTGTTTTATTCTTGCGTTTTTTCCAAGCTTTTGTTTTGGATTATCTTTTCCATTGTTGATGACTCATACGCTAACGCATATTTCAAACATTGAATCTTCACTGGGAAAAATTTATTCTTATAATCTTCTTGGGTCTATTTTTGGAGCATTAATTACTGGTTTTTTCTTTATTCCAGTTTTAGGATTTAAATTATCTTTAATGATATTCGTAATATTACTCATTTTTTTGTCCATTATATCAAGGGTATTTACACATTCAAAAAGTATTTTGTTTTTTATATTATTTATTTCTCTATTATTTATTTTATTTAATTCTTCTAACTTAAATTTTTATCATTCAAATAATAATGAGTCTAATGTTCTATATTACGCAGATGGTCAAAGTGCCAGTGTTTCACTTACTTCACAATTTGATGGATACAGAAATATAACTAGAATATATGTAGACGGTCAGCCTGTTGCTTCCGACTCATCTATTTCATTATTAGACTCTAGAGTTTTAGCTCATATCCCTTTGTTGTTGCATTCTAATCCAAAAAGCGTACTTACAGTCGGTTTTGGTTCTGGAGGAACTTCTAATGCAATGTTACTTCATGATTTGGAAGAGGTAGATGTTGTAGAGATAGAGCCTAAAGTTGTAGAGACCTATAATTATTTTAAAGAAATAAATGGAGATATCCTAAAAGATTCAAGACTGAATGTTATATTTGACGATGCTCGTTCTTATTTAGCACTTACAAACAAGACTTATGATGTTATCTCTACAGATGTTACTAATTTAAGGTATGCTAGTAATAGTAATCTTTATACGACAGATTATTTTAAGATTATAAAATCAAGATTAAATAAAAATGGTTTTGTTTCTGTCTGGGTTCCTGTTTTAGATATAAATATTGAGGGCCAGAAGATTCTTCTTGCCTCCTTTGCCGAAGTTTTCCCTCAAGTTAGTGTATGGTATCCATATCATAAATTATCTAATTATTATGTTTTCATAGGTAGTGAACAAACTTTGAGCATAGATTATGAAAGAATTAAAACTCTATTTAATATGCCTTCTTTGAAAAAAGATTTTGATTTGGTAGATATTACTCCTGAGAATTTTGTTCTTTCCTTGTTTTTAGATGACTTAGCTGTTCGTTCATATATCCAAGGTTCTAAAGTTCATAGTGATAATAATCCTATTTTAGCATTTCCCGATTTAATGCCTGGCGAGGATTCATTTACTCCTTCTAAAAACTTTGTTGAAATATTTTCAAATAAGATTGATTCTTCAAAATATTTAGTCTTTGAAGAAGACTTTGATAAATCTAAATTTATTAAATCTTTGAATTATGAAAAGACTAATTTTCTTGAACCAATTCTTATCGCTCATATTGCTTATTTAAATCAAGATTATTCTCTTGCAGGACAAATATATTCCCAATTATTTCCTAAATCTGAAGATTTACTAGACGCTTTACCATAATCATTAAAAACTCTAGATTTTGAATGTGTTAGTGATGATTTATGCGTTATGATTATGCTCCTGATTTAAAAGAAAGATTGAATATTATTGTTAAAACTTTAGAGATGAATCATGTAGATATTGAAAGAGTTGAATGCCTTCGTTCTTTTGGTTCAAGCACTAAACGTACAATTGCTAGATGTCATACTATTGGAAAAGTTATGCAGAAAGGAATGAAAGTGAGAGCATTTTACACTATTGAGTTTTTAGAAAAATTTGATAAGTTGAATAAAGTAGAACAGGATAAAGTAATTATTCATGAATTATTGCATATACCTAAAACTTTTGGTGGGGGATTTAGACAACATGACTATGTTTGTGATGAAAATATTGCTGAACTTCATAGCACATTACAAAGAGTAAATCCCTTTGCTTTTCCTAAACCTCAAAATACTCCTATAAAAATCCAAGACTTTTTTAATTTCAGACGATAGATTGATGTAAGAGAACTAAATAATCTACATTATTTTACTAGGAAATGCTTATAAACTAATTTAGTCTAATTTTCTTTGTATTTTCCATTCTCTTTTTTGTAAGAGAACTGAATATATTAAAAAGAAAGATGGTTCACAAAAAATATACTTACAAAGATGGTAAAAAGTTTGGACCATATTATTATGAAACAAAAAGAGTCGGTGGAAAAGTAATTACTACTTATCTCGGAACCGAACTCCCTGCAAAATTAAGCGTAAGAGAACCAATTAATTCTAAAAAATATTTTATAGTTTTATCTGCTTTATTGATTGTTACTATTTTTTCTTTTGCTTTTTATAACTTTTATGCTTTGACCGGCCATGCTTCTCTTGACTTAAAGACAGATTATGCTTTTGGAGAATCTATTGAAGGAACATTCACGCTTAATCTCAAATCTGGGGAGTTTATCCCTTCTGATTCAAATTTAATAGTTTCTTATGGAGATAATCAACAGACTATTGCCTTATCTTCTTTAGTTACTTCTGATTTACAAGAAGGAGATTATTATGCTGAAAGTACATCTATTTCTGGTCGTGGCTTAGGATATGGTTCTGTTGGAACTGCAAATATATATCCCGAAGTAAGCTTTCAACTTAGACTAATTGAACAAGACTCATCAAGTGAGTCTGGTTCTGATAAAGATAAAGATAAGGAAAAAGATAATTCTGATAAAGATAAAGATAAGGAAAAAGATAAAGATAATTCATCCAGTTCATCAAGTGAGTCTGGTTCTTCTGGTATTTCAAGCGAATCTTCATCCAGTTCATCAAGTGAGTCTGGTTCTTCTGGTATTTCAAGCGAATCTTCATCCAGTTCATCAAGTGAGTCTGGTTCTTCTGGTATTTCAAGCGATTCAAATTCTGATAAAGATAAGGAAAAAGATAATTCTGACAAAGACAAGGAAAAATCATCAGATTCTGGAGCAATAACTGGCTCTGCAATTGATGATGACTCAATTATATTTGGAACTACTTCTGGATCTAGTGAATTTAAGAAGAGCTTGTCAGATGGCCAGGATGTAGAGTTAGTCTCTGGCAGTGTTGTTTATAATGGAACAACCATTTCTGATGATTCTATTTCTTTTGAAGTAGCTAATGGAGAAGTTGTCGTTTCTTCAAAATACTCTATTGTTTCAGAAGGATTTGGTGAAGAATATTTGGGAGATTATTCTTTTGAGGTATCTGTAGATTTATCTCAATTTGGTTTGATTGCTGATTTGGAGGCTCCATTTACTATAGCTTTAGTTTATCAAGATATTTCTATAGTCTCTGCTACTGAAGATATTTCTGTTTCTGGGTCATTAAACGAATCTAATTCTTCTTTAATTCCTGAAAAAACGATTTTAGAGATAAATGAATCTGAGGCAGAAGTCAATATCACTCAATTTGATGCAGTTATAGGCCAGCCTGTCAAATGGAGTAAGAAAGTTTCATTTGATTTGAACTCTTCTGTAAATCTATTTGTTCAGATACCTGCTAATGCTCAAGATATAGTAATTGAAAAAATTAATGCTACTGAATATGCAGAAGAAAACGAATTGACTTTGGAAGAAGTTACTGGAATTTCTTCTGGTTCTTTAGAATCTGAAATAATAGTGTCTAATGATTCTAGTGTTTCTTCTGAAGAGAGTATCTCTGTAAATCAAGAGAGTTCTTTAATCAATGAACCTTCTTCTATTTTTGATGAAGTTATTCCAGAATTGACTGTAGGAGTTACTGGAAATATAGTTTCGGGACATGTTACTGCCGATATTTCTTTATCAAAAGAATCTAAGCTCTTTAAATCTATTAAAAAATTATTTGGAATTACAGGTAAAGTTGTGGATTCTAATGGAGAATTTATATCTGAAACTCAGGAACTTTCAATAAATGTTTCCGAAGATGAGTTTGGGGTCACTTTGGAATATGTAACTGATGCTCCAACTGCAATAGAAGAGGATTTCGGAAATAGAAAAGTAGTTCATGTTTCTGGACCAGACGAAGTTCATTACTCTAATGTTTTAGTCTTTACTACTTTATCCGATTCTTTAGAGATAACAGATTCTTCTAATATTGTTATTGAATGGGTTGAGAATCTTTCACAAAGTATTTCAATTTATAATGCTTCAGACACAAATGGAGATGGAAATTATGACTACCTTTCTTGGATTGCTCCTCATTTGAGTAATCAGACCTTTAACTTAATATTAGTTGAGAAAGCTAAACATCTTGACGCTCAATATAATAAAATAGCTGATATTTTTGAAGAAGTAGTAGCTTTAGATGGAAATTGGACAAATGAAATAAATGATACTCAAATTGTTAGAGTTACATTTGAACAGAACCTAAACTCTGGAAATGATATTACCTTGTATCTAAATATTACTTCTGGAAATCCAATAATAAATGTTTATGAAAAAGAGGATAATTTGACTTTAGCAACATTTGACAATTTGACTAATTCAGTTCTTCAAAAGATTTATTTAACTAATCTTTCTGGTGAACAGAAGACTTTTGATTTGCAGATTATTGGTGGCTCTGTTATATTTGATTATATTGTTGACCCAGTTATTAACAAACTTGGTGGGCCCGTAACTGATATTGATATGACTCCTTTGGATAATGAAACTTTTGCAATTGCATTTGTGAATATTAGCTCTGCCACTATTCAGTTTACAGTTCTCAATACCAATGGGACTACCTTTACTGCTCCAGTAAATGTGTTTCAAGGAGTAAACTCTAATTTAAGTAGAGTCTCAATAACTGCTATTAACTCTACTGCTGTGTTTGTTGGAGTTATCAATGGTTCAATAGATTACAGACTTCTGTATGCGAAAGATGGTACCAAGCTTGCTGGTCCATTTACAGGAGACGCAGCTCTAGGAGCAAGCATTTGGGATGTTAGCGTAACTGCTTTAGGTTTGAATGGTATCATAGCTTACTGTTATGTTGATTTTACTGAGGGAGATTTTGATATGCGTCTATTCAATAATAATCTAAGTATTGGAGGTCCTTCTGCTCCAGCTACCGCTCTTGAACTTGATGTTAATACTGCGTTATTGCCTCTTAGTGATATACAAGACCATATAGAATGCTCGGCTACAAATTCAACAAATATCTTTGCTTTTGGATATGACTCTACAGCTGATGATGACGCAACATATCATATTGTTTCTATAAATCGCACTTCAGGTTCATTTCCTTATAATGCTACTATGCATGAGCGTGTGACTGACACAGATATTGATGCGGCAGTTGGTAATTTCGGACAGGTGGCTACTGCAAGTCTAAATGGAAATAGCAGTGTTATGGTTTGGTATAATTCTTCTGCTATAAGATATGCTATTAGAAGTGCAAATAACGTAGCTTTGAGGGCTGCGACAGATTTGAGTAAGCAATCTGGAACTTTTTCTCGTGTTTCTGTTGCAGCAGTTAATAATCAGTCGGTAAGAGACTTTTTTGTTACAGCTTGGTATAATCAGTCCAATGCGAGATTACTCGGTGCGGTATTTGATGATGTTGGTAATATGGTCACGAATCATTTTGTCATAGATACTGCTTTCAACCCTATAAACGCCACATCATTATTTGATATTGTTGGGCAGGAAGCTGGAACAGGTTTAACTCTTTGTCCTGGAAAGTGGGCGATTGCTTATACTAATAGTACAAATAGTACAGTTATTAAAACATATAATTTAGCGGGCAATACTTGGAATGGTATATGTGGCTCTGGTGATGGTATTGATGACTCTACATTACCGGTAGTTCAATTGAAAGATCCTGCAAATAATTCAATTACTACTGGAAGTGTATTGACATTCAAAGCAGACTTTACAGACAATATCAATGCTTCAAGTGCAACTCTATATATTTACAATACTTCTAACGGAGTTGCTGATAAATTAATTGGAACTAACTTTACAAGATTAGGAAATTCAAGTATCTCTGCAAATATTTCTTATGCTCTGAATTATACTGGAGTGTTTTACTGGAACTTCTTAGCCCAAGATAATACTGGAAATAAAGCATTTAACTTGACAAATTGGACTGTGACTTATTCGGTTCCAGATACTGGTCCAATTGTTCAATTGAAAGATCCTGCAAATAATTCAATTACTACTGGAAGTGTATTGACATTCAAAGCAGACTTCTCTGATAACTCTAATGTTTCTAATGCGACTCTATATATTTACAATACTTCTAACGGAGTTGTTGATAAATTAATTGGAACTAACTTTACAGGATTAGGAAATTCAAGTATCTCTGCAAATATTTCTTATGCTTTGAATTATTCTGGTGTGTTTTACTGGAACTTCTTGGCTTTTGATAATGCTTCAACACCAAATAAAGCATTTAACTTGACAAATTGGACTGTGAGCTATGATACTTCTGCTCCTATTGTTTTGCTTAATAATCCTGTAAATTATTCTATTACTACTAATGGGATTGTTTCTTTTGGAACTCACTTTTTAGATGACGTTAACGTTTCTAATGCTACTTTGTATATTTACAATACCACTGGTGAGGCAATTGATAAATTAGTCGCAACTAACTTTACAGGAGTAGGAAACTCAAGTCTTTCTAAAACTATTACACACAATATAGCTTTGAATGGAACAGGAACTTATTATTGGAATTTCCTCGCAGTGGATAGTGTGAATCGCCAAGCATTTAATAGTACAAACATGACTGTAATTTACAATCTTCCAGATGTTGCGTTTTCTCCAGATATTGATATGTCTCCAGTGGATAATCAGACCTTCGCTGTAATCTATACGGATCCTACTTGTGACTGCGTTAAATTTACGGTTCAGAATACAAACAGTACAGTGAGACTTGCACCAGTTACAGTAGAATCTGGAGTAAATGTTAATGTTTCAAGAGTAGGAGTAGAAACAATTAATGATACTGCCTTCTTTTTAGCTTGGACTACTGCAGGCGGTTTAGATAGAAGAGCAGGATATACAATAACTGGACAAAATTATCTTGCAGCTTCAAGTGGAGATGGTAGTATTGGTAATGCTTCTCATGATGTCTCTCTGACGGTGTTTAGTGGAGCAGACCCTCTTATAGCCTATTGTTATATTGACCAAATTGAGGGAGATGCTGACCTTAGAATTTATAATGCATCTACTGGAGTTCTTGTTGCTGGAGAGACAGATATTAATCCAGCAGTTAATCCTGAAACAAATTTGAATAATCTTTTAGAATGTGTTTCTACTGGAAATACTAACGCCACTTTAATTGAATATGATGCTGGTACAGATCATGATACTACGATACACCATATAACTTATCAAGCAGTAGAATCAATTGGAGATTCAGATATAGATGGTTCTGTTGGAGATAGAGCGCAAGAAGCAGTTACTTCTATGAATAATGATCGTTATTTCTATTTGTGGTACGATGCAGAGTCAGATAACTTTCGTTATGCTGTTCGTGGAGCAGACGATACTGTTATTCTTGCTACTACTGGATTTCATAGCATATTAGGAAATAACACTCGTGTTGCTCTTGCAACTGTTTCCGATAGAGCTTCTGGTGGAAGAGATAATGTTGCTCTTGCTTGGTACAATGGAACTGGAAATTATACGGCTCTAACTATATTTGATGAAAATGGAACTAAAACAGTTAGTAGTGTTCAGTTGAGTGATATAGATACTAATCTTCGTCTTATTTCAGCTTTAGGTGCAAGCGACTCTCAAAATAGGTCTATCTGTCCTGGTAAATTTGTTGTTGCTTATTTGAATAGCTCAAATAATACTCTCTATGGTAGGTATAATTTGGATGGGACAAATTGGGATGGTCTTTGTGATGTAGCAACTCTTTCAATTAATATTACTTCTCCATTAAATAATTCAGGATTTAGATATTCTAGTGCTGTTTTGAATCTTTCAGTAGATGATTCTGCAAATAACTCTATGCATGTTAGAATTTATGGAGGAACTGACCAAAACACTACTAATTATGATATGTTACTTTATTATGGAAATGTTACTGACCCTTCAAATGTAACTTATAATTGGTCAAGTAAACCTGTTAATAGAAATGATTCAGGATTATTTTTACTTTATAGATTTGATAACAACCCTATGTTTGGAGAGAATATGTCTTTAATTAAAGATTTTTCTCCATCCAACATTAATGGAATTATTCAAACTCCAACAGATAGTAGAGGTTTTGGATACTTTGGAAAATCTCTCGTTACTTATAGCGGGACTAATGATTTGAATACGTTGACTGATGCACCCTTGAATTCTCCTAATTTGACTGGAGAATTCACTGCAATGTTCTGGATAAATCTCACCACTACTAACTTCACTCAAGCTTTTCCAGTAATCGCTGTTAAATCTAATGGGGTTAATGATAGAGCTTATGGAGTATATCTAAGAAATTCAAGCAAAGCAATTTATGTTTCTTTTGGGAATCAAACCGGTTCTTCTGCTATAGAGTCATCAAATAACTCTTTATTAAAACAGTTTGTGTGGTACCATGTTGCTGTAACTTTGAATAGAGATAGTCAAAATTTAACAATATATATTAATGGAGTAGTTAATAATTCGGCTAATCTTTCATTAGCAAATTCTCTCATAAATACTTCTGCATCTTTACTTGTAGGAGATGTTAGGGGAGTCAACAACAAGCCAACATATATTGATGATTTGGCATTATATAATAGGAGCTTAAGTGCACAAGAAGTTTTGAATCATTACCAACTTGGAAATGGGACATATTATTGGAAAGTAAATGTAACTAATGATGATTTGGGACAGAATGAGACTGCCGTCTATAAATTTAGTGTTGACTCTCATGTTCCTCACAATGTAACTTTGTTATATCCTAATGGGCAATCTTTCTTATCTGGTAGCATTGTATCATTTAACTTTTCGGCTTATGATTATGTAGACTTGAATATGGGTTGCAACTTAACTATAGATTCCCTTACTAATGTTTCTTGGATAAATGTTACGAATGCTTCAATTATGAATTGGTCCGTTTCAGGATTGGCTGATGGTTCGCATCAAACAAATGTAACTTGTTGGGATGACGCGTTTAATAGAAACACTAGTGCTATGAATAGTTTCACTATAGATTCTGTGAATGCTGTGCCTTACAATTTAAGTCGTCTTGTGTTGAACACATCTCGTGCGGGTAGTTATAACATGTCTATTGAAAATCTGACTCTTTGGGCAAACATAAGCGACCCTAATGGGGATGCAATGAATGTTACAGTATATTGGTACAACGGTTCTACTCTTGCATTTATTGAACATAATAAAACTAATTATGGAAATGGAACTCTTTTCTTTGGATTTGCGCTTTACACAAATGTTACTAAAAATGAACAATGGAAAGCTGGAATCGTTATAACTGATGGCGTTGGAAACTCCACACAAATAAATTCAAGCAGTCTGACTATTGAAAACACACCTCCATTTATTAACTATGTTGATTTACCGCAAGATGGAAATATAACTACTGATAGAACTCCCTTCTTCAATTGGACTGCTGTTGATATAGATGGAGATGATTATAGTTTGGGGATAAATATTACTGATATGAGAACTGCTACCCCTTGTAATGATCCTACATATACAGGTAGTGATTCCGATATATTTTATGTTTCTGGAAGTAGAACTTCCATATCTTTGACTCATAGCTTAAAGTGTCTAATTGATAGAGGATATAGTTATAATTGGTCTATTAGGGCAAATGATACAGATTTATCTGGTTCATCTGAACAGAAAGATGCTTCTTTAGGATTTGGATGGAAACCTTATAGAAACGTAAGTATTCAAGCATACTTGAGTATTACTGCAACGACATCCCAAGTTAACTTTAGTGGAATTAATCCTTATCAATGGAACGATACTTCAGATAATTCTCCTCTACCTTTAGTTTTGAGAAATGACGGTAATGCTTACACTAATATAACTTTAGATTCAAATGATTTGTGGTCTTCAGTAGCTAATCCTTCAATTTATTATCAATTTAAGACAGACAATGTTACTGCAAGTGGAGAAAACGCTTCTTTCAGAGCAGGTCAGACTCCTGTTGTTTACACTAATTTTCCATTAGTTGATTTTAATGTTTTGTGTGTTGCAGAGCTTAATTATACTGACTCAAGAGATAGTGTTGAAATAGATATAAATGTTACAGTTCCTTTAGATGAACAACCTGGTCCAAGAGGAGCAGTCATTACATTTGTGGGGACATTAGGTGAATAATGGTAAAACATAAACATATTTTGTTGATAGATACGATTTTGATATTAGGAACTTTGCTTTTGATAGCTGGGTTTGTAGGCTACGCTAGACCTCTTGTTGTTGCACCTCTTGATGATTTTGTTACTTCTGAAAATTCAGTTCTTTTTATTTTTGAAAAAGCAGATGTTGTTTTAATAGACGATAATCTGCAATTTAGTTCTCCGCAAGAAATATATGTAAAAGATAATATTTTGATAAATCTCCCCTCGGGAGTTTATTATTGGAAAGTTGTGGGAGCTCTTGCAAGTGACATTAGACAATTAACTATTGAGTCTTCAATAGATTTGAAAATAAGAGAATCGGAAAATGGAACTGTTTCTGTGGTCAATTCTGGTTCCGTACCTTTGGAAGTTTCAGTATATGATAAAGGTGTTTTGTCTGATAGAATATTCGTAGATACAGATTCTGGTTCTGTAACGATTAAAGGAGATAAATATCTTGGGAGAGAAGATGAAAATTCTTAAATTTTTATTTGTCTTATTATTAGTTGTTGTTTCAGTTCAATCTGTTTTAGCTTTTGGGATGACTCCTGCTGAAATTATAGGTAGTTATTCTCCTGGAAGTGCAAGCACTTATTCTTTAGAGATTGTAAATACAGACAATATTGATTCCGATTTTGTAATTCTTGTAACGGGAGAACTTAACGAAAGTATTTCTCCTGAATTTGTTTCATTTAATATTCCACAAGGAGAAACTTCAAAAAAAATATCTTTCACTTTCAATTCACCTAGAAAATTAAAACCTGGAAGACATTCAGCAGAAATAACTGTTTTACAGATTCCTAAATCTCCTGGTTCTACTGGAACATATGTTAATTCTCTTGTGGGATTGACTTTGAAATTTAATTTAGATGTACCTTATCCTGGTAAATATGCAGAAGCTTCTTTAAATGTCGCAGATAATGCTGGAAGTATTTCTTTTGTAATTCCACTATCAAATAAAGGAGATTTAGACATAGCTAGGGCCAAAGCTCTTGTTGATATTTACACTCCTTTAAATGAAAAAATTACTTCTTTGAGCACTAACGAAGTTGAAATAGCTCATGGCGGATGGGCAGAAATATCTGCAACTTGGGATACTAAAGATGTTCCTTCTGGTAGATATAGAGCGGTTGCTGCTGTTTTATATGATGAAGAAACTACGACTGTAGAAAAGGAATTTTCTGTTGGTGAAACAATTCTTGATTTGAAACATGTAGAAGTTAATGATTTTAGTTTGGGAGGAATAGCTAAATTTGAATTCCTTATTGAAAGTGTCTGGAGTGAAATTGTACCAGGAGCTTATATCCAAATGCAAGTATTTAATGACGCTGGAGAGGCAATGGCTGACTTTAAGTCTGCAACTTATGATGTTCTTCCTTTTGAAAATAAACTTCTTGTATCTTTCTGGGATACTGAAGGAGTAAGAACTGGAACGTATGACGCAACAGCATTTGTAAGATTCGGCAAACAATCTTTACAGCATGATTTCAAACTTGAAGTATCAGATAAGGACATCACAGTTGTTGGAATAGGATATGTTATTAAAGAGAGGGGAGGAAAATCAGAAGGTTCAAGTTCTTTGATTATTATTTTGATTACTGTTGTAAGTATATTAGTATTGCTTAATTTAGTTTGGTTCCTCGTTCTTCGTAAGAAATTAAAGAATAAATCTTAATTTTAAATATAATATACTATAAAAGTATATATAGTTATAATTTTATTTGTTTATCGGTGAACATATGGACAATCAAAAAGAAAAGTATTTATTCGGTTTAGCTATTCTTCTTCTTGTTATTTCTTTATTCTCTTTAGGATTTGTATATCTCTCTGTAAGTAATTTATTCTCTCAAATTTCTGGAAGAGTTACAACTGGCGAAACCAATCTAACAGTTGAAACTTTGAATGAAGTTAATTTTACTACAAGGGCTATAAGTTGGGGTTCTGGAAGAGTTAATCAAGACGTAACTGCTGCATCTTTGACTACTTCAAATCATTCAGGTATTGCAAATGTTACTGGTGGTAATTGGACTCTAACTACTACTGGGGGAATGAGAATAGAAAATTTAGGTAATTCAAATGTTACAATTAATTTTACAGTTTCTAAAAATGTTTCTGAATTTATTGGTGGAAGTAATGCTGTCTTTCAATGGAACCTTACTTCTCTTGAGGCAAATTCCTGCTTAAATGTAAGTAGGACAAATGGGGGAGTGGGAGGATTGCAAGTTAATAGTTATTACGATGCGAATTCTACTCCTGTTGGTAGAATTGGATGTACTGTCTTTCCTGCAGAAGCAACGAAAGATACTCTGAGATTAGATTTCAATTTGACTATTCCAGAAAACTCAATTACAGGAGCTTTAGGAAATATAATCACGGCAGTAGTTACTTCTATATAATATAGTTTATTTTTTACAAAAATATTTAAATATAGTAGATTTATTGTATGTATGGTGTTGAAATGAATCGCTCTCAAAAAATTGTTGTTGCTTTACTTGTGATAAGCGTTATACTTTCTTTGATTTCCGTTGTGATAAATATTTCTGTTTTAAATTTTGAATCTGAAAGTGACTCCTCATTCAAGCCGGTTTCTTCGGGCAGTGAAGGTTCTGGAAGAATAGAATTAGTTGTTGAAAGTGCTCCACAGGTTACAAATGGCGGATAAGGTTTCTCCATTTCTTGTTTTTATTGCTGTTATTGCTTTAGCAGTTTCTTTATTCTCTTTAGGATTGATTTATCTTTCTGCTAATACTTTATTCTCTCAAATCTCTGGAAGAGTTACAACTGGAGAAACAAACTTAACTGTAAATACTCAAGCAGAAATCAATTTTACTACAAGAGCTATAAGTTGGGGTTCTGGAAGAGTTAATCAAGACGTAACTGCCGCATCTTTGACTACTTCAAATCATTCGGGTATCGCAAATGTTACAGGTGGTAATTGGACTTTGGGTGCAACTGGTGGTATGAGAATTGAAAATGTAGGCAACTCTAATGTCACTATTAATTTCACAATTAACTCTAACGCTTCTGTGTGGATTGCTGGAACTAATCCTGTAAGCCAATGGAATCTTTCAAACTTAGAAGCTAATTCTTGTCTTAATTCTACTGGTGCTGTCACTGCTAATAATGCTCCGAGCACTTTATTTCAATATCTAGACGCAAATACAACTGCTACTGGAAGAATTGGTTGTTCTATATTTCCATTTGAAGGGGCTAGAGACACGCTTAGGTTAGACTTCAATTTAACTATTCCAGAAAACTCACTTACAGGAGCTTTAGGTAATATTATTACTGCAGTGGTTAGTGCAATATAATTTAGATGTTTTGTGCAAAGGTATAAAAAACAAATAGGTAATTATTAGTATGGCTAAATATTTTTTATTTATATTGTTATTTATTGTTTTAGGATTTTCTTTTACTAGTGCTTCTCTTGGAATAAGTCCTGCAAAAAAACAACTTGACTTTACTCCTGGTGCAGTCCATACTTTCACTTTTAATGTTAATACAGATAATCCTGAGGGTAATATTGAAGTTTATTTTGATGGGGATCTTGCAGAGTATGCTGTTTCAGACAAATATTCTTTTAAGGGGGCTAATAGCTTCATAGTAACTTTAACTCTTCCAAACAATATTGATACACCTGGAGACCATTCTCTTTATGTCCGAGCTATAGAAGGAATCTCAGGAGATGATTTTTTAGGTTCGCGTATTGATATAGGGGCACTTGTTAGAGTCTTTGTGCCTTATCCTGGCCACTATGCTTTTCTTAGTCTTGATTTTCCAGATTCTAACATAAATGAAAAATTACCTATTAGTTTATCTGTTGATAATAGGGGAACACAATCATTGATTTTAAAAAATTCTAGAATAGATATTTACAATTCAAAGAATCTTTTCAAAACTCTTAGTCTTCCAGAAGTTGAAGTTCCATTTGCAGAGACGCATACTTATAATTTAGTTGTAGATACAACTGATTTTCTTCCAGGAGAATATTCTGCATCTGCTATTGTAGAAACCCCTGAATTTTGGTATTCAAATGACACTTTTCGTATTGGCTCTTTATTCTTCAATGTAACTTATTTTACCACAAATTTTTCTAAACACGCAATTCAACCATTTTTTATAAATGTACAGAGTTTATGGAATAATGATGTAAATGCAGTTTATGCAGATGTAAATATTACTAACTCCTCTGGTGATTCTATTGTGAGCATGAGAACTCCTTCTGTAGACTTTACTAAATGGGAGCAGAAAGTTCTTCAAGGTTTTATAGATGCTACAAATCTCAATGGAGAATATACTTCTTTTATAGTTGTTAAATATTTAGACAAAACCACGATGGTTTCAGGAAAATTTTATGTTTCATCAACTTCAGATAAATATCTTAAATATTCTTTAATTGCATTAGCTATAGCAGCATTATTATTTGCTTTATATTATTTTGTAATTCGTAAAATTAAAAAATGAAAATATTATATCTAATAATCCTCTTTTTTTCTATTGTGTTATTTATATCTTCTATTATTTTCTCCTATTTTTTTCTTATTCCGATAGACACTTTTGAGTTATATTCAAGTGTTAATATTAGTGATAGTTTGTCAATTGGTTTCGATTTAAACTCTTCTGCTTTAACTTTCGGATTATTGAACCAATATAGCTCGTCTCTTAGGAAAATTACTCTTACAAATAATTATAATTTTCCGTTGATTGCTAAGATTTCTTCGTCTGGAAGTATCTCTAAAATATTAGATTATCCAGCTAAGACTTATATTCTTCCAGAAAATAATGTTAGCATACCAATTACAGTCTATTCTGAAGAAAATTCTGCTGGTTTTTATGATGGACTTGTTAAAGTAAGATTATTTAGAACAATTGATAAACTATTTAATGACTGAATTTATATCTTTCTTATGAAGGTCATGTTTAATCTGTTTATTTTTTTATCTATAGTTGTTTCTTTATTTAGCCTTATTTTATCTTACGAAATGTATTCTTTTACTAATAATGGTATTTCTGCACATGCTTCTGGAAATGGTGAGGTAAATCTTACTGTTGAAGGTGCCAATACCATTTGTGGCGATGCTTTATGTAATGGGGTAGAAACATGTTCTACTTGTGCTTCTGATTGTGGTGCTTGTTCTACTGCTGGAACTGGTGGTTCTTCTGGTTCTTCTGGTGGTGGGGGATCTTCCGCATCTAATCCGAGATTTGAATTAAGTGAGAATAGCTTAACTATCAATTCTGTTTCTGGGACTTCTAATTCAGAACAATTTGTAATAAAAAATACTGGGACTGTATCTTTGATTCTCAAAATAACTACTACAGGGATAACTAATTATCTTGATTCTATTTCTAAAGAAATTGTTCTTGCTCCTGGGGAGAGTTTTCCTTTGACTTTCACTTTGAATGCTCCCGAACCTGGAGTTTATGCTGGAAAAATTACAGTACAGTTTGGAAATGTAAAAAGAGAAGTTATAATTTTATATAATGTAGTTAGTGAAGGAGTTTTGTTTGACGCTACAATTACTATTCCAGATTTATATAGAGTTTTGAGGGCTGGACAAAGATTACCTACGCTTATTGAGCTTACAGAAGTTGGCAATGAAGGCGGTGTTGATGTAACTATGAATTATGTGCTTAAAGATTTTGATGGTAGAACTCATTATACTGAGTCTGAAACTTTCTATGTTCAAGGAACAAAGAGTTATAGTAAAAGATTTTCCACTACTGGTTTGGAACCCGGAGATTATGTTTTAGGTGTTGAATTAGTTTATCCTGGAGGTTTTGCTACTTCTAGTGCACACTTTAAGATTTCTTCTAGTGTGATGACTCCTCAAACTTGGATATCTCTTATTTCAGGATTTGTTGCTTTGATTGTGGTAATATTGTCTGTGGTCTTCTTTGTAAGAAAAAATAAAAATAACTCAAATAATGTTAAAGGTGCTAAAAATGCGTAAGTTTTTCTTATTTTTATTTTTTATATTTTTTATTTCTTTCACTAGCGCAGAAATTGTTTTACATACACCACAAATTATTACAGTTACTTCAAGTGATACGGAGTTACCTGTGAGTTTTTTTAACGATGGAAAAGAAGATACATTTAATGCTGTTTTTGTCTCTAAATCTGATAAGATATTTGCCTCGATAGAAACAAAAGATATTGTCGTTTCAAAAGATGAATATGGTGCATTTAATCTGAAGATTGATGCGGATTCTGTTGAACCAGGAGTTTATTTTGGAGAGATTATTATTTCTTCTTCTGATAATAAACTTAAAAAAATTGTTCCAGTTATTGTCGGAATAGAGTCAGATTTACCTAGAGCTTTTGACGTTTCAATAGAATTAGATGAAGATTTAGGTATCTCTTATGTTGAAGGGGAATTAAAAGTTATTACGGATGTAAGTGCTTACAAACTAGATTATAATCCTACCACTCTAAATAAAGTAGTTTTAAGTTATTATGTTTATGATTTAAACGGAAAAGAACTTGATTACTCAGAAGAAATAGTTTCTATTTCTACTAGATCATCTTTTACTAAAGTTACTAATCTTGGAGATATTTATCCTTCCGAAGTTGTTTTTGTTGCTTTAGTTAGAAGCCAAGGTAAGGTATGGTTAGATATATTACAAACTCCTTCTTCAAGCAACGACATATACTTGAGTCCAGAATATCCTAATAGTAATTACTGGATTTACTTGACAATATTTTCATTTCTTATTGCTTCTATTATTGTTATGAGTTATTTCTGGAATCATAGAAATATGGTTCAGGCAAATGAGTGGCAATCAAAGTTGCAAGAGATTAAAAAATATCAATTTAGTGATTCTTCAAAAGCTCTTAGAAAATTAGCTTCACAAAAAGAAGTGTTACAGAGAGCTTATTCTTCAAAGTTTATTACGAAACAGTCTTATCTTGAAGGGATTTCTTCTATAAATAAGATGTCTGAAAACCTAAAGAAAAAGTCTTAAATAATTATTTCTTTTTTCTGAACAAACGTTTATAAAGTATATTCGCATTATTTAGTTATAGGTGACGTATGGTTGTTAAGAAAAAACTTGCTCTTTCTGGTGCATTAAAAGATATAGAATCCGAGATGTCTTCTTTGTCTAGGCAAAAGGCTTCACTTAAGAAATCTGTTGAGTCTACAACTTTATCAATTTCAGAAGAAAGGAAGAAGGAAATATTTTTACAACAGCAACTTGCTAAAATTGCACAACATGAAACAGAGTTGGCTCAGAAAAAAAAGACTATGCAAGCAAGGTCTGATAAAATAGCGGATAAGATGAGTAAGATGTCTAAGATTAAGTCTGAAATGCAAGATTTGTGATATGATTTTTCGTTTTTTCAATGGTCGTAGGGCGTTAGACATTTCGGTTTTTAATCAGAATTTTTTTACTCAATTTATAGGCCTTATGTTCTCTTCTTCTAAAACTTCGATACGTTTATTTTCATATAAATCTGATAAAACGATTAAAATTCATTCTTTTTTTGTTTTTTATTCTTTTGTTATTGCTTGGCTAGATAGTAAAAATCGTGTAATTGGGTATAAAATCGTCAAACCATTTACTTCTTCCGTCGAGCCACCTAAAAATTTTCGTTCATTTATTGAAATTCCTATCGACGAGAAATATGCTAAAGAGGTTCGTTTTATCGTCGGAAATGCAAAGATTTAAATATAAGCGACGCTGTTTTATATTAATCCGACGTAAAAGGAGGTGTTCATGGGATCAATTGTTGTAAAAAATGTCGTTAAGAGAAAGCACGGTTACTTGTACTATGTTGATGGTGCAGGCAACGTTTGTGAGGCTAAAATGTCTCGCGGTGGCAGAAAGAAAACTGCTAAGCGCAGATAATTTCTGAAGCTTTTACTTTATTTTTTATATTTTTTTTAGATTATCTTTTTATATTCTTCTTTTCATACTCTTTGATGATTATTGGTATTGAAACTACAGCGCACACTTTTGGAGTAGGGGTTGTTTCTAAAGGCAAGGTTCTTGCAAATGTTAAGGATATGTACAAACCTACAAGTGGAGGGATAATCCCTAATATGGGCGCAAATCATCATAGAATGGTTGCTCAACAAATTTGGGACGATGCTCTTTCTAAAGCTGGATGCTGTGACAAAGATATTGAAGCTATTGCAGTTTCAAATGCTCCTGGTCTTGCTCCTTGTTTGATTGCGGGCCTTGAATTTGCCAAGAGACAGGCAACACGTCTTGGTGTTTCTCTTGTTCCTGTAAATCATTGTATTGCTCATTTAGAAATTGGTCAAAGTGTAGGAGCTACAGATCCAGTTTTACTTTATGCTTCTGGTGCTAATACGCAGATAATTGCCTACGCATCAGGAAGGTATCGTGTTTTTGGAGAAACTCTTGATAACGGGATTGGTAATTTTATAGACACTTTCGGGCGTTATGTTGGAATTCCTTTTCCTGGGGGTCCTGTTCTTGAAGGAAAGGCAAAGAATGGTTCTTTTATTGAACTTCCTTATTCTATCAAAGGTATGGATGTTTCTTTCTCTGGTATGCTTACTAAAATGAAACAACTTTACTATAAAGGAGCTAAAGTTGAAGATTTAGCTTATTCTATGCAAGAGCATGCATTTGCTATGCTTGTTGAGTCTGCTGAACGTGCTTTGGCTCACACTGGTAAAAAAGAATTAGTTTTGGGAGGGGGAGTCGCTTGTAATTCTCGTTTGCAAGAGATGTGTAGAATTATGTGTGAAGCACGAGGCGCTAAGATGTTTTGTCCAGCTCGTGAGTTTTTGACCGATAATGGGGCAATGATTGCATATACTGGAGAGATTCTTTTCAATGCTGGTGTTTCTAAAAAGCCTGAAGATGTAGATTTTGACGCACGTGAAAGAACAGATATGGTTGAAGTTATTTGGAAGTAATTATTTAATATAATTAAATTTATATTTGTATTTTTTTAACTTAATTCATGAGAGTTACTCTTGATTGTCTTACTCCTGACTTAGATGAACAAGTATCAAGAATGAAAGATGATGGGCTCGATTTTATGGGCGTTGCTCACGTTGGCAAGACTACTAGAGATTTGGGAAGACATTTTGCTGATTCATTTGATTCATCATTAATTTATTTACCTTCTTTAGATAGACGAAACGCTGTTTCTAAACCAGTAATATGTTTTATGAATAATTTGTATAAATTTTTACCAGTTCCTATTTTAAGAATTCTTTCTGAAAGTTATAAAAAAATATATTGTGGTTCTGAGAGATTTCTTCCAGAAAATATTCCTGCAGATTTACCCGGTGCTTTTAATTTAGGACATTTATTGATAGTAGATGATAATTCTTTAACTGGTGCAACTTTTGAAACTTGGAAAGAAGAAATTGGAAGGGTCAGTTCTTCATCAATCACTACTTTTTCAATTACGGCTACTGGAGATTATCGTCCAGATTATTTTTGTTATGACTCTTGGAGATCTTTTTCTTGGAGACCTATTGGAATATAGAACTTCCAAGCCATAGAGAAAATTTTATACAAATAAACTCTGATTAGTTTAATGCATAAATATTGCGACAGCAATATTTATAAACTCATTTTTTCAAGCAATTATGCCAATGACTTTGGAGGCACGCTTCTTTTAGTCTTTGGTTGCAACAAAAATGGATTACTATTCAATAATCGAAAAAGCGAGAAAAACCGGTAAGGTTGATAAGGGCACTAACGAAGTTACTAAAGCAATTGAGCGAGGAGTAGCTAAAGCTGTTTTCTATGCTGCAGATGTAAATCCAAAAGAGATTGTTGCTCATCTTTCTGCTATTGCTAAAGAGAAAAAAATTCCTTGCTTTGAAGTTGATTCTAAACAAAAACTAGGCGTTGCAGTCGGTATTCCTGTTTCTACAAGTGCTGTTGCAATTATAGATGCTGGCGCTGCTGATAAAGAAATTCAGGCATTACATAAAGCCGGAGGAGATTAATTATGGGCGGAAACAAACCGCGACCTGTAAAAGAGCAGAATGCTGGACCTACTGCTTCACCAGGAAAACTTTCTAACGAACCTCCTGCAATGGCTGTAGTAGAAAAATTAGTTTTAAGAACTGGTGCTCGTGGTGAAATTACTCAAGTCGAATGTAAAATTCTTGAAGGTAAGAATGCTGGAAAAGAAATGCGTAGAAATGTTAAAGGTCCTGTTCGTGCTGGAGATTTTATCATTTTAAGAGAAACTGAAATTGAAGCTCGTAGAGCTCGTGGCGCTACAAAAGGAGCACACTCGTAATGGCTCTCGCAAAATGCGTTTTCTGCGGAGTTGAACAGGAAGACTTTAGAGGAACTTATTTATTCAAAAATGACGGAAGTACAAATTATTATTGTAGCTCAAAGTGTCATAAAAGTCATATAGAATTGCATAGAGATAGGAAAAGAGTGGCTTGGACTGAAGCTTATAAGAACGTGCATAAAAAGGCTAGTCTGAAGAAAAGTACTTCTTCTAACGCTTAAATTTTATTTTAGGTATCTTTTTTGTTTTCAAATTTTTCTAAATAAGTAAAACTTTATATATGATCTGCTCATTTTAGTTTTGTGTGATGTATGGTCTTTTATAAATTTTTATTATTGGCACTTATGGCATTTGTGATTTCATTTGCAATTATATTTACTATCAATAATGAAAATGTTGCTAAAATTAGACTTCTTGAACCTCCATTTTCTGTGTCTGATAGTTCTTTGAAAGTTGAGCCTCAACGTGCATTATTTGAAGCAACAATTGAGAATTTAGGAAGCACTCCTATTGTTGTTAGGGGTTTTGGTTTCTTGAATAAAGATGGAACTCCTTCAGAAGGTTGTATTTTCGTCTATGGTGTGGAAATTATAGTTCCTGCAAGAGAATCTTTTAACGTTCAAATTGAATGTATAAATAGTCCGGAAAATCTTGATTTCTATATTATTAATTTACCTCAAGATGCTTCTGAACCCCAGTTATCTGGCGAAAGTGGTGTTTCTCTTCCTAATTTACCTGACTTGAATACCTGGATTAATAGTTATCTAAACCCTTCAAATAGTAATCCTACTGGAAGTTTCCTTAATTCCGGAGAATATCCTTCTAGTTCATCTGGAGCTGGTGTAACTCCTCTGCCTCCTCCAATAGGCACCACTCCTCCTGGTTCTGGTGGAGTTGGTTCTCAAGGTTCTGGTGGTTCTTCTGGATCTTATTTTCCGGATTTAGACCCTCCAATATTCTTAGGCGTTAATGCTTTGAATGATGTTACGCCTACGATTTCTTTTTTTACAGAGGGTTCTCAATGTAGGATGGATAATCAAGATAACTCTTTTTTTAGTATGACTACTTTAAATCAGTGTTTTGTAGATACTAATTCTGGTGAAGGACATTGCACACTTAATAACAATTTTGCTTTGTCTAATGGGCCTAATAATTTATATATCTCTTGTTCTTCTTCTGATGCCTATAACAATAATCTCAATAATCTAGATATTCCTTTAAATATAGATGTCCAACCTCCTATTATTTCTGATATCTCTCCTTCTGAAGGCACTTATTCTTCAGGTATTAGTGGAGTAGTGGTCAATGGAGAAGTTAGTGGAGCATCTTCTTGTAGCGCTGGAGTTTATGACACACCTTACGCTCATTTAAATCCATATTCTTCTCTGCCTATTCAGTTAGATAACTCTCAATTA
>SXGS01001550.1_pt1 | contig 63884 bp, 47 predicted proteins | sample 3174681 | NCBI WGS metagenome assembly SXGS01 (sample SAMN11356861, study PRJNA531348) | freshwater metagenome | isolation source: freshwater sample F1-80 | place: China: Fuxian Lake, Yuxi | collected 2017-12-25
CGCAGCTCACGATGCGCACCTTCCACACGGGTGGCATCGCGTTCGCCTCGTCGAGCGAAAACCAGTGGCGCGCCCCACAGGCCGGCACCGTGAAGTTCCTCGACTGCGGCGAGGTCCCCGAGCCCACGGCCGAAGGCACGGGCAAGCGCGTCGCCCTCCGCAAGACCGGTGAGGCCCGCATCGTCGACGACAAGGGCCGCGAACTCGAGAAGTTCAAGGTCCCCTACGCGGCCATCCTCATGGTCGCCGAGGACACCAAGGTCAAGAAGGGCGAGCCGGTCATCGAGTGGGATCCGCACGTCGCCCGAATCCTGGCCGAGAAGAGCGGCACCGTCCGGTTCCGCGACATTGCCGACGGCGAGACCGTGCGCGTCCAGCAGAAGGGCACGCGTGCGCAGATCGTGGTGACCGAGCACACCGGCGAGAAGCACCCGCGCATCACGATCGAAGACGAGGCCGGACATGTGCTGGACCTCCACCACCTTCCGGCGCGATCCCACATCGAAGTCGATGATGGCCAGCCGGTGCTCGCCGGCACGCGCATCGCCGCGCTCCCCAAGGAAGCGGCCCGATCGGCCGACATCGTCGGCGGCCTGCCGCGCGTCACCGAGATCTTCGAGGCGCGCCTCCCGAAGGATCCCGCCATCATGGCCCGCATCGCGGGCCGCGTCGAGCTCCTCCCCACCGAGAAGCGCGGCAAGATGACGATCCGCGTCCACCCCTCGAGCGAGAAGGTGGCCTACGAGGACCACTACGCCCCGCAGGGCAAGCGACTGCTGGTCCACACGGGCGACGAAGTGGACGCCGGCACGCCGCTCACCGACGGTGCGCGCGTCCCGCAGGAAATCCTCTCCATCCAGGGTGAGGAGCAGCTCTACCAGTACATGCTGGAAGAGGTGCAAAACGTGTACCGCGCCCAGGGCCAGGCGATCTCCGACAAGCACATCGAAGTCATCCTCCGCCAGATGCTGGGGAAGGTGAGGATCCTCGAGGTCGGCGATTCGCAGTTCCTCCCCAACGACATCGTCGACCGCACGGAGTTCCGCGTGACGAACGAGGGCATCGTCGGTGGCCTCTACATCGAGGACCCGGGCGACACCAACCTCCAGGCTGGCACCATCGTCCCCCGTCCCGAGGTGAAGCTGGCGAACAACGCCGCGGAAGCCGAAGGCAAGTCGACGGCGAAGACTCGCAAGCCGAAGCCCGCCAAGGGCAAGACGCTGCTCCTGGGCATCACGAAGGCCAGCCTCCAGTCGGAGTCCTTCCTCTCCGGCGCCAGTTTCCAGGAGACCACAAAGGTCCTCACGGAAGCGGCGCTCAAGGGAGCCGTCGACCCGCTCGCCGGACTCAAGGAGAACGTCCTGCTGGGCCACCTCATTCCCGCCGGCACCGGCTTCAGCCAGTACAAGGATCTCACGATCCGCTACCTGGTCGAGCTCCCGACGATGGCCGAGTCTGGCGAGGCGGACACGCTCGCGGCGGCGGCCACCCGTGCCGAGCAGCTTGACGCGTTGCGCCCCGGCGAAGGAGCGACGCTCGGCGAGAGCGGGCACCTGCAGCCACCGGCGGCCGTCGTGGCTGGAATGGACGACCTTGCTGCGGCGATCGGCGCCGTGGATGGCGATCCCTCGGACGCGTGAGTGCTTCGGTGAGCACGGCCCCCTCGAACGGCGAGTGGTACGCCGACGGCCTCCGGTTCCAGTGCTCCCAGTGCGGCAACTGCTGCACGGGCGGGCCCGGTGCCGTCTGGTACACGCCAGCCGAGGCCGTGGCCATGGCCGCCAAGGTCGGGCTCACGGTCGAGGAGTTCGAGCGGCGCTTCACGCGCTCCATCAACGGACGTCGCTCCCTCAACGAGCGAGAGACATCGCATGGCTTTGATTGCACGTTCCTGGACCGCACGGTGAAGGGCCGCGCGACCTGCCGGCTCTACGAGGCACGCCCGACGCAATGCCGGACCTGGCCGTTCTGGCCTGAGAACCTCGCGTCCCCAGCTGCATGGAATCGGGCCAAGAAGGCCACGCCGTGTCTTGGCATGGACAACGGCCCGATCATCCCGATCGAGTCGATCCGCATCCAACGAGACCTCGACCGGTTTGACAACGCCGACAAGCCATTCTGATTGGCCCGGGATGGCCAGTGACACGGATGCCCATCGTTGGCTGGTCGCCGCAAGCGACGTCGCGGTGAGCGCCGCGTACGACGAGATCGTGGCATCGTCCGACGACCGGGCACGGGCCCTGCGCCCCACTTGCCTCGCCTCCGGGCGCTGCTGCCAGTTTGAGGCGTTTGGCCACCGGCTCTACGTGACGGGCCTGGAATCGGCCATGGTCCTGACGCGCCTGCGGTCGGCCGGCCACGCGATGGACGGCCGCGCCACGGGTGTGGCGATCGCCGAGAGCATCGCGAGTGGCTGCTGTCCGTTCCTCGACCGGGGCGGCTGCGGGGTGCATGGGCTCCGCCCGATGCCATGCCGGGCGTTTTTCTGCGACCGGCATGCCGAGGATGGCATCCAGTCCATCCACGAATCCGCGCATGCCGCGATGAGGGCACTCCACGACCGGTTTTCGCTGCCGTACGCCTACGGCGAGTGGCGACACATGCTGGATCGCTTGGTCAGCGCCCGATCTGGGGCTACGATAGGGACATGAGGCGACATCAGGTTCGCGGCGACCTCGTCCGGGAACGCGTGGGTGAGTATTCGCTCCCGCTCGGACTTGAGCCGCTGGACCTTCCAGAGCCTGCACAGGGCTACGTCCTTGACTACGTCCCCGGCGAAGAGGATCCCACGACGGGAGAACCCACGCCGGACACCTATTCCTTCCAGGTCACCGTCAGCCACGAACGCCTGCTTCCCATCTTGGCTGACGCGATCCGGCTCCTTGGCGACGAGGTGATCCCCGTGCTTGAGGTCGGGTCCCGCGACGCGTTCCGCGCGCTGGACGTCTTCATGGCGTCGGAGCCGATCCCGGCGCAAGCCTTCTGCGAAGGATTCGATGAGTATCGCGCCGTGCTCCTGGAAGATGCCAACGTCGGCATCGGCGCCAACTCCGAGGAACCGTACGTCGAAGTCTTCCTGGATTGCTGGAAGGGACTCCTCATCAGCGTCCCGATCGCGATGCGCCGCACGGTGGAACGGGCGCTGGCCCGGCACGGCCTTCGGGAGGTGGTGGAGACCTGGCCCCTGGAGCTGGACCGCCGCTCCACGAACCCGACGAAAGTTCGGGAAGTGCTGCTGGTCGATGACGACCGGGCACCGGACTTCGAGGAAGTCCTCATGCAGTTGCGCGAACGATTCGCGATGGAGCTGAGCGTCGATCCGTCCACCAACCTGGACGACGCCGGGCGCACCCTGGGGCGCACACTGTGGCACGTGATCGCCATGGCCGAGCATTCAAGGAAACCGGATCACGGCGCCTACGTGAACATGTGGCTCACGGCGACGTGCCTGGAGGAAGTGGAGGAGCTCGCACAGCAGGCCGTCGAGGCCGTGGTGGACCTTCGGTATGCCGGGCTCTACACCAGCGATCGCGTCGCCTTCGACGAGCGCCCCGAGGCACTCAACGACCTGCCCCCTCGGCATGAGTCAAGCGACGTGCTCGCCGTTGACGTCGACTACTGGTGAGCCGGGGCGGACGACGGGCGCAGGTACCTGAGGATCCGGTTGGCTGCCTCTGTCCCCGGATCCATGTCACCAAACGCTTCCAGGACCCGGCGCAGTTCAGCCGAGGCACGCGACGCCAGGCGACCATCGGCAAGGAATGCATCCGCGGCATCGACGATTCGCGAGGTGCCCCCCGAGCAAGGAACGAACTCGGGGACGACCTCCCTCCCGGCCACGACGTTGGGGAGCAGCCGATAGCGCGTGCGCAGGAGGAGCGGCGCGAGCCACGCCACCGGCCGGCTCACCCGGTACATCCCCACCATCGGCTTGGCATGTCGGGTGACGTCCAGCGATACCGTCCCGGACACCGCGAGCGCCAGCTGGCACCAGTGGAGCGCGCCGTCGAGGCCGCCGACGGTGACCGCCACGCTGCCCGGGAGGTCGGGCACGGCGCGGTGGACCACGTCACGCAGCGACTCGCTCGCCAGCGCGATCACCCCCGCCGTTCGTCGATGTCCGCCGCCCAGGGATTCAAAGACCTCAATCATCGCGGGCAGGTTGGCCCGCACCTCGCCCGTCCTTGAACCGGGCAGGATCGCCACACGGGGGCTCCCGATGGGGAGCTGCTTGGCCTGCTGGGCCAACGAAGACTCGTCCAGCGGTCGATTGATGCGCGGGTGGCCCACGTACGTTGCGGGAATGCCACGCTGCGCGAACCACGCCGGCTCGAAGGGGAGGACGCAGAGCACGTGGTCGGTGAGTGCGCGCAGCGTCCGAGCGCGCCAAGGCCTGGATGCCCACAACTGCGGCGCCACAAGGTGAACGATCCGCTTTCCGGCAGCACGGGAGAGGCGGCACAGCGGAAAGTTCGCCGTGGAGCTGTCGACGGGAACATGCACGCCAATGCGGCGGGTGCGGAGCACCTCCGCCATCGTGGCGCGTGCGCGGCGAAGCTCCGGAATCTTGCGCCACGCCCCCAGTGCCATCGCACCGTCGGAGGCCGTCTCTTCCAGGAGTTCCGCTCCCGCCGCCGCCAGCTGCGGCCCCCCGAAGGCAAGGATTGGTACGTCGGGCGCCAGTTCACGCAGGGCGCGCGCCACGACGGCGGCGTGCGCGTCCCCCGAAGGTTCAAAGGCCGTGAACAAGACACCAAGCGCAGTCGAACCCACGCAGGAAGACTACATCGCGCGCCTTGAGGGGAGTGATGCCCAGTGACGGGTAGCATCCCGCGCCCATGCTCAAGCGCACTCGGTATTGCGGCGAACTCCGTCCCACGCACGTCGGCGAGGAAGTCGTCCTCTGCGGATGGGTGAATACCTACCGCGAGCAGTCCAAGGGATTGGCCTTCATCGACCTCCGCGACAAGGAAGGACTGGCGCAGGTTGTCTTCGACCTTGAATCGGCACCGCCCGAGGTGGTGCGCATCGGCCGTGGCGTCCGGCGCGAGGACGTCGTGGGCGTTCGCGGCCGGGTCCGAACCCGCGCCGGCGGTCCCAACCCCAAGCTGGCGACCGGCGAGGTGGAGATCGTGGTCGAGGAGATCGAACTCTTCAATCGCGCCGAGAACCCCCCCATCCTTCCCGACGAGTACGAGGCCGAGAAGATCGCGGAGGAGACACGGCTGCGCTACCGCTACATCGACCTGCGCCGGCCACGCATGCAGCAGATCCTCCGCACGCGCTCGCGGCTCACCAAGTCCACTCGCGACTACTTCCAGCAGCATGGATTCCTGGAGATCGAGACGCCCCTGCTCATCAAGTCCACGCCGGAAGGCGCGCGCGACTTCGTCGTGCCCAGCCGCCTGCACGAAGGGTCGTGGTACGCCCTCCCACAGTCGCCACAGCTCTTCAAGCAGATCCTCATGGTGGCCGGCTGCGACCGGTACCTCCAGATCTGCCGTTGCCTCCGCGACGAGGATCCCCGCGCCGACCGCCAGGCCGAGTTCAGCCAGATCGACCTGGAGATGAGCTTCGTGGAACGCGAGGACGTCATCTCGATGACAACCGGGTTCATCCGTCATGTGTGGGCGGAACTCTTCCAGCACGACATCGGCGAGGTGCCGCGCATCACGTGGGCCGACGCCATGGAGCGCTACGGCATCGATCGTCCCGACACCCGGTTCGGGCTCCACGTCCACGACATCAGCGACCTGGCCGCGACGTGCGACTTCAAGGTGTTCCAGGAAGCACTCGCGAAGCACAGCCCGAGCGGCCGCAAGGGCGTGGTCAAGTGCATCGTCGTTCCCGGCGGCGCGGAATCGCTCACGCGCAAGATGACCGATGGCTACACGGAGTGGGTCAAGACCTTCAAGGCGGGCGGCGTCCCCGTGGCCAAGCGCACTGCGAAGGGCTGGGAGACGGGCATCGCCAAGTTCATCGAGCCAATCGCCGCGGAGCTGGAGTCGCGCCTGGGCGTGAAGCCCGGCGACGCGGTGCTCTTCGCCGCAGACACGTGGGAGACGGCCACGAAGGTGATGGGCGAACTGCGCCTTCGCGTGGCACGCGACCTCAAGATGATTCCGGAGGGCGCGTGGAACTTCCTCTGGGTCGTCGATTTCCCGATGTTCGAGTGGGACGACGATGGGCAGCGATGGGTGGCCCTCCACCACCCCTTCACCAGCCCCAATCCCGACCAGTTTGACTTGCTCGAGTCCAACCCCGGCGCGTGCCTCAGCGCCGGCTACGACTTCGTCCTCAACGGCAGCGAAATCGCCGGAGGATCGATCCGCATCCACCGGATGGATGTGCAGGAAAAGGTGTTCTCGCTGATCGGCCTCTCGCGCGAGGAAGCCGAAGCCAAGTTTGGCTTCTTGCTGGGAGCGCTCCGCCACGGCGCCCCGCCCCATGGCGGCATCGCGTTTGGCCTGGACCGCCTCGTCATGCACATCGTCGGGACTGACAACATCCGGGACGTCATCGCGTTCCCCAAGACCCAGTCAGGGCAAGACCTCATGATCGATGCCCCATCGACCATCGACGATTCACAGCTCAAGGAGCTGCACGTCCGTCAGGCGGCCGCGGCGCCGGTCGTGGCCTGATTCGCATCACCCGGGGGTTCATCCGGAGCCAGAGGCGTCAGCAGCCGTGCGCCCACCAGGTCGCCCCAGACGTTGACGCTGGTGCGGAGCATGTCGAGGATCCGGTCCACGCCAAGGATCAGGCCGATGGCACCAAGCGGCAACGCCTTCGCGGGATCCGCAAGGCTCGTGTTGACCGCCCCGATCACCAGGACCATCGTCACCAGCCCCGCACTGGGAATGCCTGCGGCACCGATCGCCGCGAGCGTGGCCGTGATCACCACGACGACCAGCTCCTGCATGCCCAGCTCGATCCCCATGAACTGGAAAAGGAAGACGACCGCGACGGCCTCGTAGAGGGCGGTGCCATCCATGTTGACGGTCGCCCCCAGCGGGCAGACGAAGTTGGTGGCGCGCCGAGACGCACCAGCCTCGACGCTGGTCTCCAGCGTGACCGGAAGCGTTGCCGAACTGGAACTGGTCACGAACGCCGTCCCCAGTGCCGCCCGGCAGCGGTGCATGAACGCCCACGGGTGCGCCACGCCACCCAGCCGGGCGACGAGCGGCAGCAGGATGAAGGCGTGGATCAGGAGGCCCAGTGCCACCACTCCCATGTATTTGGCGATCGGCCCGCTGAACTCGGTCAACCCCGTCCTGGTGACCGTGGCGACGACCAGGCAAAAGGCCCCGATCGGCAAGAGCGTGATGATCCAACGGACCGCCACCAACAGGGCCTCATAGATCCCGTTGATCGTGTCCCGCGCGATCCGTGCCGCGGGGACCCGGTCGCAGGCCACGGCCAGTGCCGCACCCACAAGCAGCGCGAACCCGATGATGCCAAGTGGACGCCCATTGGCCATCTCGGCGAACGGATTTCCCGGGACGACCTGCCGGAGGATGTTGAGCCAGGCGCCGGAGAGTCCCTCGGCCTCACCCGACTGGATCCGGGGGGCGAGTGACGGGTTTGACGAGAGCGCGGTGGTCCCATCCGCGAGCAGGTCGCGGGCCACGTCCGGCGCCACGCCGGCACCGGGGTCCAGGATCGTCACCAAGGACGCACCGAGCGTGCAGGCCAGGATCATCGTGGCCAGATAAAAGATGAGCGACGCCCCACCCAAGAGCCCAAGTCGGGATGGACTGCCGATGGAGGTGACCCCAGCGATCACGCTGACCAGGACGAGTGGCATGACCACCAACATCAGCGGCCGGATGAGGATCAGGTCGCCCGCCGCAGCCCATCCATCCGCCGAGCCGCCGTTCCCATGCAGCCACTGCCCGACGGCCACTCCGGCACCAAGTGCGGCCACACTTCCCCAGGACACCCATCGATCACGCCATGTTGCGTGGCCGGCCACGCTCAGTGGATCCCTCGCGCCGCCAGCCAGCGCTCGGATTCGATCGCAGCCTGGCATCCCATGCCGGATGCCGTGATCGCCTGCCGGTAGACCGAGTCAGCCACGTCTCCCGCCGCGAAAACGCCCTCGATGTTGGTCATGGAGCCCCTGGTCCGCAGCCTGACGTACCCCGCCTCATCCAGCTCGACGCCCGATCCGGAGAGGAAACCGGTCGCGGGCGAATGGCCGATCGCGATGAACAGCCCTCGCACCGGGAGTGACCGCGTTGAACCGTCGATCGTGCTGGTGAGCTCGATCCCCTCGATGAAGTCCTTCCCCAGCACGTCGCTGACGCGACTGTTCCACACCATCTCGATCTTCGGATTGGCCAGCACGCGATCCTGCATCGCCTTGGACGCGCGGAGTTCACCGCGGCGGTGGATCACGTAGACCTTCGAGCCGAACTTGGCGAGGTAGGACGCTTCCTCCATCGCGGTGTCGCCGCCACCCACCACCGCCAGCGGCTGGTCCCTGAAAGGCGGCAGCGCGCCATCGCAGACCGCGCAGGCGCTCACGCCACCGCCCGTCGTCGCCAGGCGCAGCTCGCTTGGCAGGCCGATCCAGTTGGCCGTGGCGCCGGTCGCGAGGATGACGGCGTGCGCGCGCACGGTCGATCCGCCGCTTGAGTGCAGCGTGAAGGGGCTGCCACCGAGCTCGCATCGTTCGATGTTTTCGCCCACCACGCGAGTCCCGAACCTCATGGCCTGCGCCCGGAAGAGCTCCATGAGTTCGGTCCCGGAGACACCCTCTGGAAACCCCGGGTAGTTCTCGACCTCCGTGGTCAGCATCAGCTGGCCACCCGGAAGGACCGGGGCCGGATTGGCTGATGGAACGCCCTCATACACGATCGGCGAGAGGTTGGCGCGTGCGGCATAGATCGCCGCGGTCCAGCCTGCCGGTCCCGACCCGATGATCACCACCCGCTCGGCGGCCTCACCTCCCGCGTGCGTCGAGCCGCTCACGGCGTGGCCCCCGACTCGCGCGCCAGTTCGCGGACGGGCGGCCAGAGCAAGAGATCGTGGCTCGAGCCGTCATCGGTGTGCCGGGCACCGTCATCGTCCTTGTTGTCGCTCCCGATCGCCCAGAGCATCACCCCGTCCACGTCGAGTGACCCATTGGGGAGCTGCACCTTTCGCGGTGACGACAGGATCTTGTAACCAAGCGCCTCCCCGCGCTTGTCAAATGGGTCGAAGTTCATTCGCTTGACCACGTGGACGGCATACGCCTCCTTGATCTTTCCGGGCCAGGTGTGCTGGTAATCGTTCCGATACGCGCAGAGGCCAGCGGCCACCGCCGTCCCATTGATGTTGGCAATGAGCCGCTTGCGGGCCTCGAACAGGCTCTGGAGATCCCGCATCCCGAAGATGACCGCGGCATAGCGCACGTCATTCGTCCGGGACAGCTCGGTCGGCACTTCGCTCAGTCGGCCATAGGGGCGCGAACGCCATCGCCGGTACCAATCGTCGTAGATCGAGTCGATCTTTTGGGTGCTCGCATCCTTCGCTCCATGCAGTTCAGCCACCTTGCGCCACGTCTTGGCCTGGCCAAATCGCATGAGCGGTGCCTTGGATGAATCCTGGCTCGCGTACACGTTGACGAACTCCACTGCATTCGGCTGCCCGCCCCGGAAGGTCCGCTCCATCACGGCCTTGGCCATGTCCAGGTCCCCCTCCGGAAGCCTGAGCCGTCGAAGGCGTTCACCATCGCCGGCTCGCAGGAGCGGATATTCCTTCAGGGCCACTCGCTTGAGCACCTCGACCGGGACCTGATCCCGATACCTCCAGAGGAAATCCCGGTGGATCGAGAGTGCCTGGGACATCGAGGCCGTTCCGAACTGCACCTCGGCCATCATCTGCCGGTCGGACACCTGTCGGAGAAAGCGCAGCCAGGCGAGGCCGACATTGAACGCACGGTCCCATTCACCCGCTTCCGCGGCCCGGTACATCTCCGCCGTCGCGTAGGCGCCGATCCCTTCGACGGCCTCCAGGTACGGGTAGGAGACCATCCCGAAATCCTCGCCCTCCGCCAGGTCAACGACGATGCCCTTCTCGCGGAACTCAGGCGAGGCCCCCTTCGTGCCGTACGGCAGGCCGAGGATCTCGTCATGCTGCGCCGCGATGAGTGCCTCCCCGAGCGCCGTTCCGCCCTTGGCCCAGGCGGACACGGCGTCCCAGTTGGGCATGCCCGGCCAGATGGCGGTGGGATCGTCGCTTGGCGCCGCAGCGAGCTTCACCCACTCCGTGAAGACCTTGGGGCCGCTCTGCTTCCCAGCCGACACCTTGGAGTTCTCGGTGTTCAGTTTCTTGGCGATGGCATCCGCCGTGGCGCCCTGCGCATGGGCAATCGATGGCGCGGCGAACACCAAGGCCAGCGCCAGTGCCGACGCCGCCAGAAGTGGATGGACGATCGAATGGATGGGGAGGAATGTGGGGCGCATCGTGGGGTGGCTCCGGGGCTTCGGAAGGTACCAGAATGGCCCTAGACTCGCCGAGAATGACGAACGTTCCCGACCGTGTCAATGTCTTGCTGCTGGGTACCGGAGGTCGCGAACATGCGCTCGCGTGGAGACTCTCGCAATCGCCGCGATTGGGAACGCTCTGGGTGCAGCGCGGTGCCAACGCCGGGCTCGCATCGCTCGGCCAAGCGTGCCCGGAGGAGATCGCGACATCGAAGGCTTTCTACCTGACGAGATGGTGCGATCGCGAGGAAATCGGGCTCGTCGTGATCGGCCCCGAAGGCCCACTTGCGGATGGAATGGCGGACCTGCTCGTGGCGCCTGGCCGCGTGGTCTTCGGGCCACGTCGCGAGCTTGCGCAGATCGAGGCCGACAAGGCGTGGGCCAAGGCCATCATGCGCGAGGCGCTCGTGCCCACCGCCGAGGGTCGAGTCTTCACCAACGCCGCAGCGGCGCTCAAGTACGTCAGTGACCGGGACGAACCCTGCGTCGTGAAGGCAGCAGGCCTCTGCGCCGGGAAGGGTGTCACCGTCTGCAACTCCGCCGATGAGGCACGCCGCGCCGTCAATGCCTGCTTCGCACAGGTCGGCCATGGAGCGTCGACCGCGAAGGTCGTCATCGAGGAGCGTCTGGAGGGACAGGAACTTTCGGTGCTGGCCCTGGTCGATGGCCACACCATAACGATCCTGGATCCGTGCCAAGACCACAAGCAAGTCGGCGAGGGGGACACCGGCCCAAACACGGGCGGAATGGGGGCGTACTGTCCCACCCCACTCGCGCCCGACGAACTGATCGATGCGGTCTCCCGAAACGTGCTCGTCCCGACGGTCGACGCCCTGCTTCGACGTGGCGAAGATGATCCGAACGCCCTCCCCTTCCGCGGCGTGCTTTACGCGGGCCTGATGCTCACCCCTGCGGGACCAAAGGTGCTTGAGTACAACGCGCGGTTTGGTGACCCGGAGACCCAGGCGCTCATGATGCGATTCAAGGGGGACCTGCTTGAGGTGCTCTGGCACACGGCCAGCGGCAGCCTTTCGGAAGCATCGTTCTCCATGGACCCTCGCCATTCCTGCTGCGTGGTGGTGTGCGCGGAGGGATACCCAGGTACACCCCGGGCTGGCGATCCCATCGACGGCATCGAGGAGGCCGAAGCCGAAGCAGGCCCAGGTCAACTCGTCAAGGTATTCCACGCCGGGACGCGCGTCGGCCCGGGAGCGGGGACTGGTGCCCTCCCGCTGACGGCCGGCGGTCGGGTGCTGGGAGTCACCGCGATGGCTGGCTCATTGCGGGACGCCGCCGAACTGGCCACTCGGGCTGCCGGCCGGATTCGATTCCCGGGGGCCTTCTTCCGCCACGATATTGGACACCGCGTGCTGGGGAAGGCCAAGGTCGTCGGGGCGCAGTAGGGACGGAGCCCTCGGGGAGCCCCGAGCAGGCTTTCTCCTTTTCCCTCCGATCCCATTTGCAATTGTCGTGGGGGTGATAAACTGGTCTCAGGGGTCGGCACGCGCCGGCCCCTTCGTTTTGTTGCAGGCAACGGAGATTCGCCCCATGCGCTCGCGGTCAGCCACTCGGCTCCTCCTCATCCCGACTTCCCTCGTCGCGGCATCCGGCATCATGGCCGGCGCGACTGACCTGCTGCCAGCTGGTCCGACTGCTCGCACCGCTGCCGTTCCCGCCGTCGGTGCGCGACCGATTTCAGGCACCATCGTCTCCGGACGACCGGCCCTCTCGGAGTGGGACCGACGCACCAAGGAATCCTCGCGAAGCGCGTCCCATGTGGAGCCTCGGTTTGCCCGCACGGGCGCCACGGCTGCCACCGGCCGCCTCATCGTGAAGCTCCCAGACCACCTTGCTCCAACGTTCGGCACCGGGTTGCTCGACGGCCAGATCGTGAGCGACGCTCAGGACGCGCTCGGCGCGTTCAATGCGGTCATCGCTGGGCTCCAGCTCAAGGTCATCCCCATCTTCCACCAGAGCCAAGAGGTCCTGGACGAATACTCCAACCGTGTCATGGCCGCCACCGGTCAGCCGTACCCGTTGCTGTCGACCTACTTCTATGTCGATGGCGCGGCCGGACAGCTGGAGGCGGTCGCCGGCATCCTCAACGGCATTGACTCCGTGATCTCGGTGCAGATCGAGCAACAAGTCACCCCCTCGCAGGTCGACTGCACGGCGTGCGGCGACCCAGCGTGCGGGCTCCAGCCCTTCCAGTGGGTGCAGTCGCCGATGAACCCGGGTCCGCGTTGGACGAACGCTCCGATTGGCGACCAATCGGACGATTGCGACGAGTCGACCCTCTTCATGATCGCGCCAAACGACGTCCCGTGCTGCGCGACAGTCGCCGCGCTCCTGACGGCCTGCGGCGACGGCCTCGATGAGGGCGGCACGTGGGACTCGGGATGTGTTGCGATTTCTGAACTGCTCTGCAACAGCCTGTATCCGACCGGCAACGGTTCGGACACCACGCTTGGCGGTGGATGGCACCCGAACGATGGTGCCATGCTTGGACCGCAGTCTGGCTGCCCGCTGGATGGCGATGGCCTGCTCTTCGCTGGGTACGCAGACGACACCTATTGGTCGGACCTGGGCACGATCCTGCCCGGCCCCTTCTCCGTCCACGGATTCCCGTCCACCAGCGTGCCACAGTGCTCCGCGGCGGTCTGTGCGCTGGACTACCAGTGCTGCACCGTGCAGTGGGACGATGCCTGCACGGCACTTTCGCTGAGTCTTTCCACGGACCAGTTTGGCAACCCGGGGAACCCCTGCGCGGTGACGCTGGCGCGCCTGGACTGGCAGGTCGTGGATGCCACGGAACTCGATTCGCCTTTCAGCCTCTCCCTCGAACCCACCGCCCCAGGCACGCTCCCGACCGTCCCGACCCCCTTCCCGGTCTTGAACCCGGGGTTCCTCACGGGAACCAACTTCATCACGACGCTGCCAGACAGCGATCCGGCCGCGGCCACGCCGATCGCCGGAAACCTCAACCCCGGCAACACCACCGCACCGACGACGAATGCCACTCCGTATTACGGCGCCGAAATCATGGCTGCCGCTCTGGCCGGTGGCATTCCGGTGACTGACTTCCCGCTCGCCACCCCACTGGATGGAGTGCGGATCATCGGATCCAACGGGGCGGCATCGGCCCCGGTTCCTGTTCCAGCAGGCTCCCTCCCCGTGGCCTTGTGGGGCGTGGGTGACAAGGCGGCCTACGACGCGAACCCAAACAAGCCTCAGATCGACCAGTACTTCCGGATCTTCCGATCCGTGTCCGGCTACCGCGGTGGTGGTCTGGACATGAAGGCCTACAACGACTTTGCACGCACGCACTCGGGATCCTCGACGCCGTCGTTCTGGGCGGACGGGATCAAGGTCGGTTTGGTGGACCTGTCCGCGTTCGTGAACCACCAGGAGTTCCTCAACTCCCATGGCGAGAGCTTCATCGAAGTCGAAGCAACGGCCAACGGCACGCAGATCCCGATTGCGCTGCAGTTTGACGAGAACGACGCGACGGTTGCTGGCGCATGCAGCGTGGCAGAGGCCGAAGCCGAGGGCTACCTCGTCGTACCAGCTGGGACGCCGCGCATCGCCTGGGCGCATCACGGCACCGCTTCACTGGGCATCCTCTTTGCCAACCGGGACGCGCAGGGAGTCTCGGGCCTGTGCACGAACGCCGCCGAAAAACTGTTCTTCCCCGCGACGACCGACGGCAACCCGGATGAGGGCATCTCGTCTGGGCAGCGATTGTCTGCGGCGCTCTTGAGTGCTTCCATGGTGTTGACCGCAACCGGTTCCGGCAGCACGTCCAACGTTTGCGCCGTGCCGCTGTCTTTCGCGGGCGCAGATCCAGACGATCCGACGGTCTCGTTCCAGCCGATCAACACCGCTGGGACGGCGGACATTCCCGCCCTCGAAGCCGTCATCCTCAACGGCGGCTCGGCGCTTGGCCTGACTTGGTCCCTCGCGGCCGGAAACGGCGCATCCGCCGTGAGCGAACCCACCGCACCAGATTGCTGCGTCGTCGGTGCCTGCTGGCCCGGCATGACGTCTGGCCAGATGCTGATCCCGACGACGCCGCCCGGCCAGGGCACCAATCCGTTCAGCTCCTGGTTGAACAACCAGGAGTACAACCGCGTCGGCGAGAGCAACTACGAGGACTCGGAAACCGCCGGCGGCGTCGGCGAACGACGCGTCTGGATCAGCGGCTGGGGCCGAAGCGTGGTGACCTGCGGCTACGGCGACCTCTTCGTGGGCGATGATGCCCCTGTCGAGGCACTTGGCTACACGCCGACGTGCGTGGAGCGGAACAAGCTTCGTTCGTACACGGCCTCGTACTCCGGCACGAGCGCAGCCACCATGCAGATCGCGGGCATGCTCGCCTGCTTCCAGGGTCACGCTCGCGTGGTTTCAGGCGAGGGCCTGGCCCCCACCGATTTCCGGCTGCTCTTCGGGTCCCAGTCCGTGGACGGCCCGCGGGTTCACATCCAGAGCGGCAGCGAGACCCCAGACCCGATCATGTCGACGCCTGAGTTTGGCGATGGCAGCAGTGACCAGGAGACGATCGGGCTCATCTACGGCTTCCCCAACGTCGACAAGCTCATCGAGGCGATCACGACCGGTTCGGTGGATGATCCGACCAACGTCACCGACACGACCGTGCTCGTCGGGACCCTTTTGGCGGGGAACCAGGTGTCGATCAAGACCATCGGCGGCGGCGAGATGTCCCTTCGCAGCCAGGCGGCGAATGCCTCCTCGGCCCGCTCGGGTTACGGTGGCGCGCCGGTCTTCTATCCCAGCGTCAGTCGTGCAACCGACCTGCAGGTCCTCCGAATCTTCAACTTCTCGACCCAGCCGATCCTGAACTACATGCGTGTCCCGATCCGGGCGCGCATTTCCGGCGGCTTTGTCTACGTGGCGGTCTTCATGTTCAACGCCAACATCCGCCGCTACGACTTCTGGGGCATGGAGCAGCTGGACCAGGCGTACCCTGACGCGCCGCTGAACTTCTGCACGCCAACCTACCGCGCGCCGAATGACTACATCCGCTTCAGTGACCCGGCCTATCCTGGCGGGGTTGCCGCCATGCGGATGGTCACTGGCGGGTACGGCATGGTCGGGCAATACGGGTTGGTGATCGACCTGGCCAAGGTCGAGACCGACTTGGACACCAGCCAGATCCCCGTGGATCCCTGCGTCGGTCAGTAACTTCGACAGTCGCGCAATCCCCCTCGGTTGATTCCACCTGAACCTTGAGGCGCCCGCACGTCGGGCGCCTTTTTCTTGATTGTTGCCCCTCGTCGGCTACTTTGTAGGACGTGGGTGGCAATACAGGCGGAACCATTGGGTGTTCCCATGAACCTGGGGCTCAGGTTCGTCTCTGTGTTTTCGCCGACCGACTGCGCGGTCGCGCTGGGTTGCTGCTGGCTGCCGGACTCGGCGGAGCTGTCGCCTTGAGCCCCATCCAGCCTTTGGCGGCTGCCACTCCCGGCGGGGGCGGTGGCGGCGGGGGCGGTGGGCCTCCACCAGGATTCGCCCCTTTTACAAACGAGGCGATGCCGCGCGGGGTCACATTCAACACGATGGGGTACCCGCAGCCCAACGGGATCTACGGCATTCCCGTGGCATGGTCCGACCTTGATGGTGACGGTGACCCAGACCTCTTGGCCGGTGGCCATGCGACGGGTCGCCTTGGGCTGTGGGAAAACGTCAGCGGAACGTTTGTCGACCGGGAGCCTGGGAGCGGGCTTCCCCACCTGCCCGGCATCTCCGCTCTCTCGCTGGCCGATGTCGATGCCGACGGTGATGTCGACCTGCTGTGCACCATGTGGGGGACACCCAGTCGATACTTTGAGCAGGTCCGCCCATTCCTGTTCGTCGAGGCCACGGATGCCGTTGGACTCACGACCGATGGCCCCGCGCGGTGCGCATCGTGGAGCGACGTCAATGGCGACGGCTGGATCGACCTCTTCATCGCCCGGTACGCCGGCGGCATCGCCGGCACGCTTGGGGCTCGATCGCACCTGTATCTCAACTTCGGCGGCTCGCTTGTCGAGGCCGGCGAGGCGATGGGGGTTGGGGCGCCGGCATATTCCTTCCTTGGCTCGTTTGTGGACGTCGATCGCGACACCATCGCCGACCTCGTCCTCTCCAACGACCGCGGCTTCTTTCCGCCGCACTACCAGGGGAATCAGGCCTGGCGGGTCTCGGTGACTGGCTTCCTTGACGTGTCCGTCGGATGCGGACTCGGCCAACCGCTGTATTCGATGGGGATGGCGCCCGGAGACTTCAACCGAGACGGCATGATGGACCTCCTCGTCGCCAACATCAGCGATGTCGAACAGCCGCTTGGGGCGGTGAACCCGCTGTTCATGGCGCAGGGGCCGTGGGCCTTCGACGAACAGTGCGAGGCGTGGGGGCTGCTCCCGGGACCAGGTTCGGTCACGGCCTGGAGCACGTTGGCCGCTGATTTTGACAATGACGGCTGGACCGATCTGGCCATCAACAACCAGTTCCACCCGAACGCGCTGTACCGGAACGCTGGCGACTCCAGTTTTGTCAATGTCACGTCCGAAGCTGGCTTTGGCGGACCCAACAAGCCGTCGTACTCAAGCGCCGCCGCCGACCTCGATGGCGACGGCGACATCGACGTGGCATCGCTTGAGCTGGCGACCTCGCTGCGCCTCCTGGTCAATCACGAAGGGGAACGGCGGCCCAGCCTCTCGATCGAGGTCGTCGGTGAATGGCCCAACACGCAGGCCATCGGGGCACTGGTGGACGTGGAGGTCGGTGGCGCGACGCTGCTCGGGCAAGTCATGGTGGGTGGCCACGGGTACCTTGGCCAGAACGAGCTGCGGCTGCACTTTGGCCTCGGGCCGTCGGCGTCGACGGAGGCCGTCCACGTCCGCTGGCCGTGGAGCGGCCCTTCGCGGTCCCTGTCTCGGTTGGCCGCCGGTCGGTGGCGCGTGTATCCACCGTCTCGCCTGGGTGATGTCAATGGCGACTTCGAGGTCGATGAGACCGATGACGCTTCGTTCGCCCAGTGCCTGGCGGGCAATGGCTACGCCGGATGCGAGATGTTTGACTTCAACGGCGACGGGCAGGTGGATGCGGCAGACGTGGCGCCATACGACGCTCGACGCTTGTTGTCCCCAGCGGACTTTGACCGCTCCGGCCTGGTGGACGCGGCCGATCTCGCCATCGTCCTCTCGAACTGGGGTTTGGCCAATCCGATGGTGACGCTCGGTGCGAGCCGATCGGTCGGCGGTGCTGAACTTGGCGCCGTGCTGGCTGACTGGGATGGCTGACCACGGCGGAGGCTCCACCGTCGGATCGACGGGAGCAAGTTGGCCGTGCTACGATCCGCTTCCCCGCTCACTTGGACAGGTGGATGAGAGGTTGAAATCACCGGTTTGCTAAACCGGCATAGGGGGACTCCCCCCTATCGCGGGTTCGAATCCCGCCCTGTCCGCTCCGAAGCCCCCTCGCCTCCCGTGCCGCCGATTGACAGCCTGCCAGACCTGTTCGCGGCCGTCGGGGCTGGCGATCCCAATCAGGGATTGGGGGCCGCCAACGAGTTCCTGCGGCTCTTCAATGACCTCCCGGGATTGCTCCGGGAGGTGATGGCGCAGCATGGGAATGCGATCTACGGTTTGCTCTTTGGCATCGTGTTCGTCGAAACGGGAATCGTCATCATGCCATTCCTCCCCGGCGACAGCCTGCTCTTCGCCGTGGGAGCCCTCAGCGCCGAGGAGATCGGCTTGCGGCTGGAAGTGGCGGCGCCCCTGCTGTGGGCGGCAGCCATCCTGGGAGACAGCCTCAACTGGGCCATCGGTCGGCGGATTGGCCCGGCGGCGTTTTCGGGGCGATTGCGGCTCCTGAACCCAAGGCACCTCGAGAAGACCCGCGCCTTCTTCGATCGCCACGGCTCGCGCGCGGTCGTGCTCGCCCGGTTCGTTCCGATCGTCCGCACGTGTGCCCCCTTCGTGGCCGGCGTGGGTGCGATGCGATGGAGGCGATTCATCGTCGCCAGCGTGATCGGCACCACGCTGTGGGTGGGGTTTTTCTGCTTGGTTGGGCGTGTCTTCGGGAACCTCCCCGTCGTGCGGAGAAACTTCACCGTCGTCATCCTCGCGATCATTGTCCTCAGCGTGCTCCCGATCGCCATCGAGTGGTGGCGGTCGCGGCGCCTGACCTCCACCGCTCGGTCCAGCGAGCCGCCACGGCGTGAAGGCCAGTAGCATCCTTCCCCCATGAAGATCCACGAGTTTCAGGCCCGGCAGCTCCTGGCTGACGCGGGAATCCCCGTCCCGCCGGGCACCATGGTGACCAGCGCGGCCGACGCCCGGCGCGCTGCGGAATCGATCTTCGGCGCGGGGGGGCGGCTCGTCGTCGTCAAGGCACAGGTGCATGCGGGCGGGCGTGGCAAGGCCGGCTTCGTCAAGCTCGTGAAGTCGCCCGAGGAAGCCTTCGAGGCGGCCACCTTCATGCTGGGGAACCGGATGGTGTCGCCCCAGACTCCTCCCGAGGGACTGGAAGTTCGACGACTGCTGGTGGCCGAGGCCGTCGACATCGAACGCGAGTTCTACGTGGCCATCACGGTGGATCGAGCCCGGAGGACCAACACGTTGATCGCCAGCGCCGAGGGCGGCGTGGAGATCGAGCACGTGGCGGCCACGCGGCCGGATGCGATCATCCGTGTCCCACTGCATCCGGTCGATGGACTCGCCCCCTTCCAGGCGCGCGACGCCGCGATGGCGCTGGGGCTCCGCGGCAAGCCGCTGGTGCAGGCAACGGATGTCATGCTGCGGCTGGCGGCCACGTTCCGGAAGCTGGACGCCAGCCTGCTGGAGATCAATCCGCTGGTGCTCATGCCGGGCACGGCCGAGCACCCACAGGGGCGGATCTCGGCCGTGGACGCCAAGTGCACCTTTGACGACAACGCCCTGTTCCGGCACAAGTCGATTGCCGAGCTGTTCGACCCGTCCGAGGAGAACCCGGCAGAGCTCCACGCCGCCGAGCATGGCCTGAGTTACGTCGCCCTCGATGGCAACATCGGGTGCCTGGTCAATGGTGCCGGGCTCGCCATGAGCACGATGGACATCATCTCGCTCCACGGCGCTTCGCCAGCCAACTTCCTGGACGTGGGAGGAAGCGCCAGCGAAGAGGCCGTCGCGGAGGCCTTCCGGATCATCCTCTCCGACTCCAAGGTGAAGGGGGTGCTGGTGAACATCTTCGGCGGCATCATGCAGTGCGACCGCATCGCCCGCGCCATCGTCGGGGCCGCCGAGACGGTTGGCTTCAAGGTCCCGCTCGTGGTCAGGCTCGAGGGCACCAACGTCGACGAGGCTCGACGCATCCTGGAGGCGGCCCGCGAACGCATCCCGATGATGCAGGCCGCGACGGACCTCACTGATGCGGCCGACCGGATCACCCGGGCCGTGGCCTGAGCACCGTGCGACGTGCTGATCCTCTTTGACATCGATGGGACGCTCCTGCGAACCGACGGGACCGGGGTTCGGGCATTCGTTGACGGCTTGGTGGCCACGCACGCCCCGACGGCCTGGTCGCTGGATGGGATCTCCCTGGCCGGGCAGCTTGACTCCAGGATCCTGAAGTCCGTGTGCGTCGCCCATGGCGTCGAGCACGATTCGTCTTTCGAGTCCCGGTTCCGGACGCACTACCGGACGGCGTTGTGCGCTGCGCTGGAGCGCACGGCCGCGCGTCCGATGCCGGGAATGCAGGACCTGGTGGCGGCGCTGCGCGGGCGACCGGATGTCTCCATCGGGCTCCTCACCGGCAACTATTCGGACACGGGACGGATCAAGGTGTCCAGCGCGGGATTCAACCCCGATGACTTCGTCGTGAATGCCTTTGCCGAGGATGGGGCGATCCGCCGTGACCTGACGCCGGCCGCCCGGGAACGCGACACGGCCCGGCGCGGAAGGGCCCTCCGGCCGGACGAGGTGGTGGTGATCGGCGACACGCCCGATGACGTCGACTGTGCACGCCACCATGGCTGCCGCTCGCTCGCGGTGGCCACGGGAATCTTCACTCAGGCGCAGCTGGCCGCCGCAGGTGCCTCGCGCTCGGTGACAGATTGTTCCGACGTGGGAGGGATCCTGGACTGGATCGGCGTGCACCCGTAGTCGCGGCGTAGGCTCGCCCCATGGAGTTTGGGCTCTGGGCCCACCATTTCTCGCTACACCAGAAGCTCGCGCTGAGGCTTGACCTGCCCGCGCGGCGTGAGCCGCTTCTCGACTTCTTCGACCGATTGCGCCGGGAGTTCCCGGCATTCGAGCGGCTGCATCGCGAGGACAGGCTCCATGTGCTGGAGGCGAGCCGCTCCGGCCGGGAATCGATGCTCGTGGGGCTCCTCGACACCGAGCTCTTCAGCGCCCACGCCAACCCGGACCGGATCGAGCAGGCGTATGTCCTTCATCGCCGTGTCCTTGAGGTTGCCCCCTTCTTCCTCTCCATCTCGCCGCTCGACGTGGAGTCGGTGGAGTTGACCTACGCCTTCCAGTTCGAGGCGACCGGCAATCGCGACGAGCTGGTGGCCGAGGCGCTGCTGGGCGATTCGCCACTGCGGAAGATGCACTCCTCGGGCGGGTCGACGCTCCTGGACTGCCAGCCGTTCACGAGCTTTGAAATCGATCGGGAGGCACGGCTCCACGGGCTCCTCGAGGTCCGTACCCGAACCAACGATGACCCGGGCCCCGAGGATGCCGGGCCAATATTTGTCGACCTCACCGTTCGGCGGACCGGGGCCGTTCGCACGGTCGAGGAGCTCCCGCTCACGCTGGACTTGCTCGCCGCACAAGGTGAGGCACTGGTTGCAGAACGCCTCATTCCATCCATCCTGCACCCCATTCGCGACGCCGTGCTCGCTGGAGGATCCTGACATGCGCCTGCTGCCTGGTTGTGCGATCGTCCTGGCCATCGCTGCGATCGCCAGCCGAGCGTGGGCCGACTCCTGCGATGCCGACGTCGCCCTCGCCAGCCGATTGGCCCGGCAAGAGGTGACTCTCGCCGACGACCTGACGCTGTCGGCACTGGTGACACGCGTGGGTGAGCAGGCGGGATGCGCGGTGAGGGTCTCGCCCGACCTGCTCCCCGTCTCCATGCGAAAGCACCTGGAGTCCCTGGTCGCGTGCCGTGGCCGGCGGTCCGCGGCACTCTCCTTGCTGACCCGCCTAGTGGACGATGCCTCCGGAGGGGATCTCCGGGTGGACGTGGTGGATGGTGCCATCGCACTGTCACCCTCCTCCGATGCCCCGGTCCTGTGCACGCGCGCGTACCCGGGCGGCGCACGTGCCGAAGCGATGCTGGACTCGATCCAGGCACACTTGCAAGCGGAGGACCCGGCGCTGGCCGCCGCGATTGAACTGGCCACTCCCGAAGAAGGCGTGCTCCTCGTGACGGCTCCGGCGACCATCCTGGCGCGAATCGAGTCGATGGCGGCGACCATTCGCCAGGCCACCTCGATGACCTATGCGGTCAGTGCGGTGGTCTCGGGGCTTGACGGCGAACTCCTGCGGCCCACGCTCCTGGTGAGCGACGGCCAGGAGGGCACCATTCGCGTGGGGACGGAGGAAGAGGCGATGTTCTCGCTGCGCGTCAGCGTCACGCGTGCGCCCGGCGATGGATCACTCGTCGTGCGCTTCGGGGCGCAGGCGATGTCAAACGGCATCGAAGGATCATCGTCACTCCCGCCACAGGGTGGGACGATGAGCGTCAGCATCGACGGCACATGGTCCATCGAACTCTCGATCGGATCCGAAGCGGGCGCCACCACCGATGCGGAGACGAAGCCGACCGCGGCCCCAGGTGGCTGAGGGAAGTTGAGTTGGGGATGACCGAGGCGATTGGCGCGGAGGCGCCCGTCGACGCGCTCAGGCGGCCTGGAGGTAGGCCGAGACCGAACGCAGGTCAGGGATGATCTGCGGCGTCACGAAGAGCGTCAGGGTCTCGCCGGGGGCCACGCGGATCAGCTTGGTGGCACGGATGCGTGCCACCCAGATCCGGCCGCCGCGAGCCTGCTCGCGGTTCTTGCCCTGACGAGCCTTGGCCACTCGGGAGAGGCCGCGCTGGATGTCAGGCTGCATGCGCATGAGCCGCTGCAGGGTCTTCACGTGCGACACCTTGCTCGGGACCTTGATCACTGAGAGGGAGACGGTCTGGCCGGGGGTAAAGTCCATGGTGTGCTCCTGTGGCGAGCCGAGAAGTGTACCCCGCTATCCCTCACCCTGCAATAGGTGCCTCACGATGGCCTGCGTCCCATCCCGGCCCCCGCCGGAGGCTTGAATCGCCGAATAGAGGCCCTCGGCGAAGGCAGTGAGGTCCGCCCTGATCCCCTGTTCGTTCGCCTCCGCCATGACGATTCGAAGGTCCTTCACGAGGTGGTCCACCATGAAGCCGGGATTCCAGTCGCCCCGGAGTGCTCTTGGCGCGAGGTTTGACAGGGTCCAGCTCCCGGCCGCCCCGGCTGAGACGACGGACAGGACCCGTCCAAGGTCCAGTCCGGCGCTTGACGCATAGGCCAGTGCCTCACCCATGCCAACGCACGTCGCCGCCACGAGGATCTGGTTGACGGCCTTGGTCGCCTGGCCGGCGCCAGCAGGACCGACGTGCACGACGGTCTTCCCGAAGGCAGCGAATACCTGCTCCGCGCTGGCAAAGGCCTGTGGCGACCCACCAACCATGATGGACAACGTGCCATTTCGTGCACCGATGTCGCCACCGGACACGGGGGCATCAAGGGCCTCGACCCCTCGACGGGCAGACTCCTCCGACAGCCGGAGCGCCAGCGATCGAGGGGATGTCGAGAAGTCGATGAGCAGGCGAGGCAGCTGGGGAGCGGCAAGCGTGCCGGTGGGGCCGAAGTGGACGGCCTCGACCTCCGCGGGCAACCCCACCATGCTGCACGCCACGTCGCGCCCACTCGCTGCTTCCGACGGTGAATTGGCCCAACCGGCCCCCGCCGCGAGCAGCGCGTCGGCCTTGGACCGCGTGCGTGTGTGGACGACAACCTCGTGGCCGGCACGGAGGAGATGCATGGCCATCGGCGCACCCATCACGCCGAGGCCGATCCACCCGATGCGCATGCGATGTGTTGAGGGCTGAGTCAAGCGGGGGATGGTACTTTTTCATGCGATTCTGGCTGCCTGCGCCTCCAGGTCGGCGCGAACCGACACGCAATGCGGTGAGTATCGAACCACCATGAACCACGCCAAGCCACTCCGTGAACCCGCCCCGTCCCGGCACCACGACCTCAGTGCCGTGGAGGCGCAGGTGAAGCAGGCCAGCCGCCCCTTCGCAGCGCTCGTCGACCAGATGCACCGCGTCGTGGTGGGACAGGAAGAACTCGTCGAGGGTCTCTTGCTCGGCATCCTCTCCAATGGCCACGTCCTCATCGAAGGGGTGCCTGGATTGGCCAAGACCACGGCCGTGAGCACGATGGCCGCGGGCCTGCACACGACCTTCCATCGCATTCAGTTCACTCCCGACCTGCTGCCCGCCGACGTGATCGGCACGCAGGTCTACGAGCCAAAGTCAGGAAACTTCACGGTCCGGAAGGGCCCTGTCTTTGCCAACATCGTGCTGGCTGACGAGATCAATCGCGCGCCCGCCAAGGTGCAGTCGGCCCTGCTGGAAGCGATGCAGGAGCGGCAGGTGAGCATCGGCGGGGAGACGTTCCCGCTGCCGCAGCCATTCATGGTCCTCGCCACGCAGAACCCGATCGAACAGGAAGGCACCTACACCCTTCCCGAGGCGCAGGTGGATCGATTCCTCCTCAAGTGCGTGGTGACCTATCCCACCGCCCGGCAGGAACGGCAGATCCTGGACCGCATGGGGAAGACCAACGCTTCGTTGGCGGTCGAGTCGGTGATGCACGCCGAGGACATCGCCCACGCTCGTGAGCTGGTCGACATGATCCACATGGACGACCGAATCAAGGACTACATCGTGGACATCGTGGTCGCCACGCGCGACCCGAAGGCGGCCAAGGTGCCCGTGGAGGGACTCATCCAGCACGGATGCTCACCGCGCGCGACGATCGCCCTCACGCTGGTGGCCAAGGCCAAGGCGTTCCTTGACGGACGGGGATACGCCACGCCGCAGGACGTGAAGGACGTGGCCCATCGAGTGCTCCGCCACCGCATCGGGCTCTCCTACGAGGCCGAGGCAGAGGGGCGAACGCAGGACGACGTCGTCGCAGCGGTGCTGGCCCACGTGCCGGTCCCCTGAGTCGGCGCGAGGTTGGCTGACTCGCCCAGGGAAGGACCCATGCCATGATCGCCCCCGAACTTGCCGCGAAGATCCGAAGGATCGACATCTCCACCCGGAAGGCCGTCCGCGAGGCCGTCGCGGGCCGTTGGCACAGCGCGTTCAAGGGTCGCGGCATGGAGTTTGAGGAGGTCCGTCCCTACGTTCCCGGCGACGAGGTGCGGACCATCGACTGGAACGTCTCGGCGCGCACCGGCGAGCCACACGTCAAGGTGTTCCGGGAGGAACGCGAGCTCTCGATCGTGCTTGCGGTCGACCTCTCCGGATCGCTCCAATACGGCACGCGGGGCCGGCTCAAGAGAGAGCTGGCCGCCGAACTGGCCGCGATCCTGGCGTTCAGCGCCGTGAGCAACAACGACAAGGTCGGCCTCCTCCTCTTCACGGATCGAGTGGAAAAGTGGGTGCCGCCGCGGCGCGGGCGGGGCCACGTCCTCCGGCTGATCCGCGAGCTTCTCGCCTTTGAGCCCGTGGGCCGAGGCACCAACCTGGGCGGCGCAATCGACGAGCTGGCGCGCGCCCTCCATCGCCCCAGCGTGCTGTTCGTGGTGAGCGACTTCCTTGATCGCGGCTGGGAACAGCCAATCGCGCGAACTGGCTTGCGTCATGACGTCATCCCGGTGGTGGTGGAAGATTGCGCAGAGCGCCAACTCCCCAAGGCCGGCATCGTCGCCTTCACCGACCCCGAGACGGGAGCCACGCGGCTGGTGGACACTTCCAGCCGTGCCGTCCGTCGCCACTTTGAATCGGCCGCCGCAGCTGCTTCCGAGGCGCGAGACCGGGCCCTGTCCCGAACGCAGATGGAAGCAGTGCGCGTCGACACTGACTGCGCAGACCTGGTCGAGCCCATTGTCGCGTGCTTGCGTCGGCGCGAGGAACGGAGGGGACGATGAAGCCAGCCGCGCGGCACCTGGCATCGATCCTGATGGCCACCATCGGTGGGACGCTTGGTGTTTCGGCTGCCGCGGCGACGCCCGCCGCTGCCGTCGAGTCCGTGATCAAGGCCGTGCGTCTTGGAGGGGAGCCTGCCGTCGGGGTCCCGTTCGTCGTGGAGTACACGCTGGATGGGCCCGCCGGTGCTTCGATCGTGACGCCTGCGCTGCCGCCTTCCGATGGCCCCTTCGACGTCATTGACGTTCGGCTGCGTGGCTCCCGCACACTGGCCGTCACCTACGTGACCTGGTCCAGCGAGGAGGCCTCGATCCCGAGTGTCGGCGTGACCGTGCTGGAGGCCGATGGCTCTTCCCATGCGGCAGCGCTTCCGACGGTGCCTGTCTCGGCGGCGTCGACCCTGGCGGACGACGACTCGCTCCTGGAGATGGGGAAGCACCTCGGGCATCTTGCCAACCCGGGCGAGTTCCCGTTGCGGCTGGTCGCTGCGTCGCTGAGCGCGGCGGCGATCGCCGGGTGTGCGGCAGCGGCCTGGATGCTCCGTCGCCGACCGGTGCGCGTCCCCACGCCGGAGGAGATCGCGCTTGACGGGCTGGACCGGCTGGAAGCTCGCGAGTTGTCGTCCAGCGACGACGCCGAACCCTTCTGGTTTGACGTGACCGACATCCTGCGCCAGTACATCGGCGCGCGGTTTGGACTCCTGGCGCCGACGTTGACGACCCGAGAGTTCCTGGCTGAGGCCCGCGATCGCCTGCCGGTCTCACAAGATCAGAAGGATCGGCTGCGGATCCTGCTGGATCATGCTGACCGCATCAAGTTTGCTCGCCAGTGCTCCACGGCCGAAGACGGACGGAAAGCGCTGCAGTTCGTGCGTCGGTTCGTGGTGACCCACGCCCCCGCTACCGGTCCCACCAATGTCGGCGCAGGCGACGCCGGCGTCGGCGCAACCGCAGGATCGGAGGCATCGACATGCTGAGCGCAATCTCCCTGCTCCAGTGGCCCTTCCTGCTGCTGCTGCCGCTGGCGGCACTCCCCTGGCTTGGACGACTCCGCTGGTTCCGGCGCACTGTCGCGATCCATTCCCGTGGGGACCTCCTGGCACAGGCCCCCGCCAGCCTCCGGACCGGGACGTGGTGGCTCTCGCCCGTCCTCCGGTCCCTCGCCATCGCACTCGTGGTGCTCTCGCTGGCACGGCCAGTCCTCACCAACCAGGAATCACGCACCTTCACCGAGGGCGCCGCGATCGAACTGGTGGTGGATCGATCCGGTTCGATGCTCGCGGAGGACTTCACCATCGGCCGGGACCGGACCAACCGATTGGAAGCCGTGAAGCACGTGGCCACCAACTTCATCCGCGGCGGCGAGGGGCTCACCGGTCGACCACATGACCTGGTGGGGCTCACGGTCTTTGCTCGATTCGCCGATTCGGTGTCGCCGCTCACGACCGACCACGACTACCTCGTTGAGGCACTGGATGGCACTCGACCCGCGACCGAGCAGAGCGAGAGCGGCACGGCCATTGGCGATGCCGTGGCTCTTGGCGTCGAACGCCTCCGCGACACGATGCAGAGCGCCAATCGCGACGGTCACGAGCGAGTCAAGGGTGCCGCGCTGATCCTGATGACCGACGGGGAGAACAATGCGGGCGACACCGACCCGATGTCAGCTGCCGAACTGGCCAAGACACTGGGGATCCGGGTGTACGCCATCGGGGTGGGAACCCGCGGCTATGCCCCGTTCCCGGTGCACGGCCCCGGCGGGCGGATCGTGACCTACCAGCAGCAGCCGGTCACCATCGACGAGGAACTGCTCACCGCGATGGCCGACGCCACGGGCGGCAAGTACTTCCGTGCCACCGACACCGACGGGCTCAAGAAGATCTACGAGGCCATCGACGTGCTGGAGAAGACTCGCGTCGAACAGCGCGTGAACACCTTCCACCGGGACCTCGCCGTCCAGGGTTTTGGGCTGGGTGGGCGTGACGTGCCGCCGCTCCTGGCGCTGGCCGCGGCGCTTGTCGCGCTTGACGCACTGGTCGCCGCAACCTGGGGAAGGAGCTTGGGGAACTGAACCATGCACGAACTTGAGTTTGGCAATCCGCACGCCCTTCGATGGGTCTGGCTCACCGCGGCGATCGCGGCGCTGGCATTCCTCGCTGCCTGGCAGCAACGGCAGTCCATCGCGGCGTTGGCCGAAGGGCGCCTGCAGGCGATCGTCGTCCCCGGGCGTGCCACGGGGCGGACCACGCTTGGATTCCTCGCCGGGGCGATGGCATTCGCGCTGCTCGTTGCGGCGCTCACCGATCCGCGGCTGGGAACTCGGTCCATGGACGTCACGCGCCAGAGCGCTGACATCATGTTTGTCTTGGATACCAGCCGCAGCATGCTCGCGGATGACGCCACGCCGTCGCGGCTGGCGCGTGAAGTGCAGTTCACGATGGACGCGATCGACCGGCTGGCCGGCGACCGTGTCGGCCTGGTCGACTTCGCCGGCGTGGCTACGCTCCGAAGTCCGCTCACGTTGAACTACGGCGCCGTGAAGGGGCAGGTGGCCGACCTCTCGATCAAGCAGTCGCGCCAGGGAGGCAGCGACTTGGCACAAGCGATCCGCCTCGCCGCGGACAGTTTTCCGGAGGAACGGTCTGGTGGTCGAGCCATCGTCGTGATCTCCGACGGCGAGGACCTGGCGATGGACGAACACGAGACCAATCCCGCCGAGGCCGCCCGCACGGTGTGGGAACAGGACGGCATCAGGCTGATCACCGTCGGGCTGGGCGACGAATCGCAGGGAAGCCGCATCCCCATCGCCGGGGGTCGATTCCTCACCCACGAGGGGCAGGAAGTCTGGACCAAGATGGACAGTTCGCTGCTGCGTGAGATGGCACTGAATGCGGATGGCTCCTTCATCCCGGCAGGCACCGCACAGGTGGACCTTGGGTCGATCCTCAGCGACTTGCTGGTTGATCTGGAACGGGTCGACCGAGGCGTCTCCAACGTCCAGTACGCCGAACCTCGATTTCAGTGGCCCGCGGCCGCGGCGCTGCTCTTCCTGGCGATGCAGTGCCTCATTCCCCGGGCTGGCACAAGGGGATCTCACGCATGATCGACGAAACGCAGAGTCCCTACGGACCGTCTCCCCGGCGCCGCGGATGCTCGGTTGGACACGCGGTTGCGCTTGCGCTCGCGCCGGCGTTGTTCGCAGGCGGCCTGGCCCTCGGCGCGCAGGACCCCCCATCGGTCGAGCCGCCCACTCTCGAACAGCAGCCCATTCCCGAACCAACCCAAGCATTGGGAAGCGATCCGGAATCGACCATCGCCCAGGCACGGCTGGACGCCCTGCGGCACGACAAGGCGTCCGCGCGCGTCACCTACAACGAGGCGGTCGATGCACTGGATGGCCAGCGACCCGACGAAGCCGCGCGACTCTTGGATGGGCTGGGCACGATGGATGCCGAGACGGCCCACGCCAGCAGCTTCAACAAGGGTTGTGCGACCATGCAGGTGATCCGTCCCCGACTCGAGGCGGCTCTCCAAGGGCCATCGAGCAACCCAGGCCGCGGAGCCGCTGGCGCCGAAGGTGCGGAAGCAGATGCGCCACAGGCCGATCCCGCGCAGGAGCGCCAGCAGTTGATCGATGCACTGAAGCAGTGTCATCGCGCGTTTCGCGACGCCGCGATTGCCCAGCCAGGCGACACCGCGGCCGTGCAGAATGCCGAACGGACGCATCGCCTGATTCGGAAGCTTGAGGAACAGCAACAGCAGGAACAGGAGCAACAGCAGAATCAAGAGCAACAGCAGAATCAAGAGCAGCAGCAGAGCCAAGAGCAGCAGCAGAATCAAGCGCAACAGCAGAGCCAAGAGCAACAGCAGAATCAAGAGCAACAGCAGAATCAAGCGCAGCAGCAAGCGCAGGACCAGCCGAAGCCGAACGAGGATGGTCAGCCTCAGGATGGCCAGCAGGGCCAGGACGGGAAGGAGCCCGAGCAGCCCGCAGAGCCATCGCCTGGCGAGGGCGAGCCGAAGGAGGGCAAGGAGCAGCCTCGCCCAGAGGGTTCGTTGCAGGAACAGCAACCCGACAAGGGAGACCGGAAGCCGAAGGATGCCCAGGCGGCTGCGGCGAAGGCGCGCGAAGAAGGAACGTTGACGGAGGATGAGGCCAATCGGCTGCTCCAGGCCACCCGCGATCGGGAAAAGGAGCGTCGAGCCAAGAAGGAGCAGTCACAGCGGAACCCCTACGGTCCGCCGAGCCGGGATTGGTGATCGATTCGCATCTCGATCGTCACCACGCATCCCGCGGCCAGTTGCCGGAATGAAAAGGAGTGAATGAATGAAGCCACGTGAACGAGACAACTGCTGGTGGAACGGCGCACGGGCCCTGTTGTGCGCCGCGATCGGGCTGGCGGCGTCGCTTTCGGAGCCAGCCGTCGCCGAGGGCGACGTGGAGTTTTCCATCACGGGCCGAACGACGGAAGTCGGCGTGCCGATCAAGGTGATCGTCACCGTGCGCGACGCCGCCGAATCCAGCGAGCCGCAGCTCCCCACCGACCAGGCCGCGTTCACGATGCGAGTGCTGCCGGGACGGAACCGGAGCGAGTCGATCTCGTTCGTGAATGGGCGACAGGCTCGCTCCGTGACGGAGACGTACCAGATCGAGGTGACGCCGCTGGCCGCGGGGACGTTCCAGCTCCCTTCGATCGCCGTCGTGGTGGATGGCACTGAGTTCTCGACCCCCCCTGCGGACATCGTCGTCAAGCCTGGAACGCCGGTTGATGACCTGGCCACCGCCATCGTGGAGAGCCCTCGGCCGACGGTCTGGCTGGGCGAGGCCACGGAACTGGAGCTGGTGCTCACGCTGCGCGCCACGCCGATTCCCGAGTCGGGACGCGTGCTCTCGTCGGCCGACATGTGGCGATCGATTGAGCTGCAAGGCAGCGAGTGGGGCCCATTCACCGACTCGATGACCCGGCTCCTGCAGTCCAACCGCATGCCGCCGGGGCGCCAGGTCTCAAGCGCCGCCGGGGTGGACTACGTCTACCGAATCCCCGTGGAGTTCTTCGCCGACAAGGCCGGCGCCCCCGACTTGAGCAAGGTGCGCATCCGCGTGAACTATCCGCTGGAGGTCGGGGTCGAGCGCGATTTCTTCGGGCAGCACCTGGCGGTCACCAAGAAGCGCCCGATCACGCTGGAACCCACGGTGTCCGGCATGGAGGTCCGCGCGCTCCCAACGGAGGGTCGACCGGCCTCGTTCACCGGGGCGGTCGGCGACTTTGAGGTGAAAGCCTCGGCGCGCCCCGCCACCGCCGTGGTCGGCGACCCGATCACGCTCACCTTTGTCGTCAAGGACCTCGGAGGCACCGCGGAACTGCGGAGCGTCCAGCCGCCCAACCTTGCGGCGACTCCCGGCCTTGAGCAGGACTTCGCGATTCCCGAAGCCACGGCGGGCGGCATCATCCAGGACAACGTGAAGCTCTTCACCCAGACGTTGCGTCCGCTCCACGAGGACGTGGCGCTCATCCCGCCGATCGAATTCAGCTGGTTCAACCCGGCCGCATCACGGTACGAATCCGCGACGACCTCCCCGCTCCCGATCACCGTGCGCCCAGCCGAGCGCATGGCGCGCAGTTCCATCGAAGGTCGCCAGATTGGGGGTGACCCGTTGGCTGGGGTCGATGCTCCGCAGATCGAGGCTGATCAACGGGACGCCCGGCACGACTGGCGAACAAGACCCCTGCTGACCGCGTCGGCCCCCCTCTCGACCTGGACCATGGCAGCCGTGCTGGGTGCACCTCCCCTGGCCTTTGCAGCCTTGGCATTGGTCGTCGCCGCACGCCGACGCGCGGCAGCGAATCCGCTCGCGGCGCGGCGGCGCCATGCGCTCAGGCATGCCCGCATCCAGCTGGCACAGGGCGATCCCGAACGAGCGATCTCCGGACTGGTCGAAGACCGGACCGGTTCGACCGCTGGCACGATGACACGTCGGGATCTCGTGGGTGCGCTGACGGACGCCGGCCATGTCGATGTCGCGGCACGAGCCGAATCCATCCTCCTCGAATGCGAGGCGGCGCGCTACGCGGAGCGATCGCCGCCAGCCGACATCCTGCAGCGCACCAGCGACTTGCTGGCACCCATCGTGCGCGCATTGCCGATGGTGGCCCTCGTGGCCCTGCTTGCCCTCGCCGCCCCGACTGCACAGGGGAGCGCCGAACTGGGGCCTGATGAGTCCATCCCCACGGCGTCGGCGGAGCAGGACCTCCAGGCAGCACACGAGTCGTATGACCGAGGGCTGAGCCTCGTCGCCACGTCGCCGGAGGCAGCGCGCGTGGCCTTTGCCGCCGCAGCACGGGACTACCGGTCGGCCATCGACGGTGGCGCGCGCCATCCCGGTGCGTATCTGGACCTTGGCAATGCACTCCTCGCGTCGGGCGAGAGTGCGCGCGCGCGAGCGGCCTACCTTGCCGGGCAGCAACTGGACCCCGGCCACCTCCAGCTTCGCCAGGCGCTCCGGACCGCGGTGTCCGTCCCGCTCTCCACGCCGGACCGGCTGGTCGAAGACGCCCGGACCTGGTGGCAGTCCATACCCACCACCACCCGCTGGACGATGGCGTGGGCCAGTTGGCTCGCCGTCTGGGTCACGCTCGCGATCGGCGTCCTCATGCAGTGGCCGGCACGGGTGCCGTGGCGATTGGCGATCGGTGGCGCTGCGGCGCTGGCGGTCGCAAGCGGTGTTTCAGTCATGGTTGACCGAGCCACGCTCCCGTCGACCGCGGTGGCTGTCGTGCTCAGCGACGGCGCAGTGCTCCGGACCGGTACCGGCGAGTCGTTTGGCAAGGTCCCGGGTCCAGCAGTGCCCGCCGGCACGATCGTCAATGTCTTGGAAGTCCGCCCCGCCTGGTCGCTCATCCAGCTGCCAGGCGGCCGGGAGGGCTGGATGCCCGCATCGGCGTTGGTGCATCCCGAGCCGTGATCGAGATTAGGCCGCGCGTGTCTGGGGACCCCAGTCGGATCGGCAAGCGGAGAGAGTGGGATTCGAACCCACGATGAGGACGAGCCCCATACCAGTTTTCGAGACTGGCGCCTTCAACCGCTCGGCCATCTCTCCGTACGGCACCAAGCTCCCGGATGGGAGTCGATGCATCGCAGGCACTCAGTATCTCAGGATTCGATCAGCCTGTCCACCCACCGAGGAGCGCGGCGAGGTCCTCGCCCCCGACCGTGCCGTTGCCATCGATGTCAGCGGCAGGATCGGCCCCTCCCCACGCGCCCAAGAGCAAGGCGAGGTCCTGCCCGTTGATCGAACCGTCGCCGTTGATGTCGGCAGGGTCCGATTGCTCGCAGGCATCCGCGGTGCCGTTGCCGTTCGAGTCGGCGCAGGTCGTACCCGCACCCTGCCACGAGGCTCCGGCTGAATTCGCCTGGGCCTCCGTCAACACGAGGCAGAATCCGTTGGGGAAGCATGCCGCACCCACCGGCTGCGGACAGCTGGTGGTCGCACACGACGATCCGTCACCCTGGAAGATGCCACTGAGCGCAGCACACTCCTCGGGGCTCACCGCGTCGAGGCACGATCCATTGGGGAGGCAGCACGCGCCCTCGGGGAAGCAGATGTGCTGGGCGCACGGCGTCCCCACCGGGCCGGCCACTCCACCCGCTGCCGCACAGTCGGCCGCGCTGAGCTGGACGCACCCACCGGTGGCGGCGAAACAGCAGGGAACGGTTGTCGCCACTTGGCACGTGGAGGCCGAGCACGGCGTCCCTTCCCCCTGGAAGCTGCCGGCGGCCAACGAGCATTCGCTCTCGGTCAGCTGGAGGCAACTCGATCCGACACAGCACGCGCCGGGAACTTGGGTGCCGCCACACTCGACTGGCGTGTAGGTGCCACGCATGACCCAGTCGCCGCTTGGTCGGCAGAGGCTGGGAAGCGCCTGGAACGTGGTCCATCCAGCCGGACAGCCAAACGCGCCGCAGTCAACCGCGTAGAGCCAGTTGCGCGACGGCTGCGCCAGCCCGCTGGTGTCGGTCGTCGGGAACGCATTGCTGCCTGTCGGCGGCGAGAACAGGCAGGGATTCTGAGTCTGGTTGTTGTGCTCATCGATCCGGAAGGCAAACGACCACGTCGCTGCACCGGCGTTGTCAAGGTAGATCTGGTCGGGATCACCGGGGTCCACCACAAACTGGATGATCGTTCCCGTCGTGCCGGGTGGCATCACGAGGTGCGGCAGCAGTTCACCGTCGCTGGAGAAGACGTACGCGGCCGGAGTCGTCGGGTTGCCCTCATACAACAGCACCGACCACCTGGTGGTTGTCTGTGTCGTGGCGCCGCTCGTCGCAAAGAGGACTTCGAGCTGGTCCACCTTGATCGGGAACGCCGTGGGATCGATGACAAAGGAGACGCCGACGGCTTCCTGCTCGGCGAAGCCGGCCTGCATGACGTACTGGCCCGCGCCGAACGACGAATCGGTGTGTGCCACGATGACGGGGTCGCAGAGTCCCGCAATGCCGCCATCGTCGACCGGCACATTCGCGGGACGGTCGCCCCGCTCTGCGGCAGCCCGTGCCCGCGCCGCCGCGATCGCGGGCGTCAGGTTGACCGTGATCACTTCCGGATCGCGTAGGAGGATGAGTTGCTGGTTGAGCCGCGAATCGACGGCTGGGACGTAGGTGGAATCAGCAAGCGTCGCCGTCGAGGCAACACCGAGCAATAGGGCACCGAGGTGGCGCGTCCGATCGTGATGCATTCGCAGGCTCTCCTTGAGGAAGAGAATAGCCCCACCCACCGGATCTGCAAGGAATCATGGGTTCGGGAGCTTGAAATCGCACGAGCATTTCCGTCTCTTGACGGAATGTCCGGGCGGCAGCCGGTCACGTCGGGACGAAAAAAAGACCAACCCAGCGGCTGGCCCGTTCACCCGTGTCACCGTCAGCGCTTGCGGCTTGGGCTCTCGAGTCCGCTGGCGTCCCAGTCGATCGTGATCTTGTCCTGGCGGATCTCTTCGATCACGACCTCAAGGTCGCTGCGACCCTCACGATCGACCAGCGGCCGGGACTGGTTTGGACCGTCCACCAACTCGGCCAACCGGCGCTGGATCAGCGCGGTCAGCTTGAATCGACCACCGAGCTTCTTGACGATTTCGTCGCTCTTCAGCGTTTCGATCATGCGTGGAGGGGTCCCGTGGGTGCGAGTCCAGCCCTTGGGAGGCCAGAAACGGGAAGCAGCGCAGTATAACCCAAGACCCCCCCCTTCGCAATCCCCTGGCCTCGATGTTTCAAACCCCGCTCATTGCCCGATTCAGAGCACTTATGCGCCGCTTGCTGCCCGGGCCGGACTGGGAGGGGGTGGTGGTTGGGACGGTCACGGGATTGATCGTGGGAGGCCTTGCGCTGGCCTACATGGCACCAATCCGGTGGCTGGAGGAATCGACCGAGGCCCTGGCCGGGTCAACCGAGTCTGGATTCTGGCTCATGTTGACGGCACCGATCCTCGGGGCGTTGGGGTCCGGGGCGATCTTCGCCCTGATCAGCAGCCCGATCCAGGCTCATGGTGTGGGCCAGATCATCTGGGCCGTCAATCGGCTCCAGAGCAAGCTCCCGTTCTCGCTTGGCATCAAGCAGTGGATTGGGTCGACCTGCACCATCGGCTCGGGCGGCTCGGCCGGCCCAGAGGGGCCGATCGTCTCCGTCGGGGCGACGGTGGGCAGCCAGGTCGCGCAGTTCCTTGGAACCGACACCGTCCAGCGGACCACGCTGCTGGGGTGCGGTGCCGCGGCTGGACTGGCTGCCGTCTTCAACGCGCCACTCACCGGCGTCTTCTTCGTGCTGGAAGTATTGCTTCGCGACTTCTCGCTCCGCATGATGGCCCCCATCGTGGTGGCCAGCGTGATGGGGGCGGCCGCGGCGCAAGGACTCCTCCAGAGCAACGAGCCGGTCTTCGGCGTGGGCCCGGCACAGTTCGATGCGTTCTTCTTCGAGCTGGACGAAGTGCCGTCGATGGTGATCCTCGGGATTTTCGTCGGGATCTCCAGCGGATGCTTCGTGCACATGCTGGAGCGGACCTCCAAGCTGTTCGCCCGCGTCCGGATCCCCGCGATGGTGCGACCGGCACTCGGGGCCGCGTTGCTGGGGCTGCTGGGCTGGGTGTGGTGCGTCGGGTCCGATTCGCACGAGTACCCACCATTCTTCGGCAATGGCTACTGGGTCATCAGCGAATGGTGCCAGGCCGAGCTCTACGACCCGCTGAAGCCCGGCGGCGATGCGTGGCCCCTCGTCCGGTTGCTGGCGCTGCTCCTCGTCGCGAAGGCGGTCGCCACGAGCCTGACGATTGGATCTGGTGCGTGCGGCGGCCTCTTCGCCCCGTCGCTCGTGTTGGGTGCGGTCTCGGGGGCTCTGTGTGGGGCGTTCCTCAACGCCTATACGCCGCTCCCGGACGTGAGTCCCGTCATCTGCGCGGTGGTGGGCATGGCCGCCTTCGTGGCCGGCGGGTCCCATGCACCCCTTACCGGCGTGATGCTGGCGTACGAGATCACCCGCAACTACTCCATCATGCTCCCGCTGCTGCTGGTCACCGTACTCAGCACCCTCTGCGCGCGGCTGGTGTCGAAGCAAAGCGTCTACACCGGTGAAATCGACCGCCTCGGGCTGAGGCTGGGGAGCAGCGTCGACCTGTCGGTCCTCCGGCGCGTCCGCGTGGGAGACCTCCTCCTCAAGCCGGCCGACCCTGTGCTTGCCTCGGACACCGTCGGTGAACTGCTCGCACGCGCCGAACGATCCGGCGAATGGGACTTTGTCGTGAATGATGCCTCCGGGCGGTACGCGGGGCTGGTCGCCGCGCCTGACCTCCGCGCGGCCTTTGCCTACCGCGAGGCCGCCCCACTCCTCTCCGTGGGCGAGCTGGTCCGCGACCAGGCGCCGCTCTCGATCGACGACACGCTCGACGTGGCGTTTGAGGTGTTCTCGCGGACGGATGCCCAGTCAGTGCCCATCGTGGACCGAAGGACCGGCATCGCCAGGGGAATCATCAGCCGCCAACACGTGATGCGCGCGTACCAGAAGGCGCTGGAGTCACGGTGACTGGCCAGTCGCCCGCTCGGTTTCGACCCTGCCACCACGTGCGACGAGGGGTCGATTTCCAGCGCGCGTATGCGAGCGGTGCGCGCCGGGACGCCGGATGGTGCGTCGTGCATGCTGCGCCCAATGCCCTGCCTTTCAGCCGACTCGGGTTGAGCGTCGGGAGGAGATGCGGGAACGCGCCGCGGCGCAACCGCATCAAGCGGATGCTGCGGGAAGGATTCAGGCTTGCGGCATCCCAGCTCCCCGAGGGGCTTGACTTCGTCGTGTCGTGCCGGCTCCCGCCCAGCGCGCCCCACGAGCGCCCCACGCTTGGGGAGGCGCATCAACTTTTCCTCGCCGTTGGCCCGTCGCTCGCGAGGCGGCTGGCGACAAGGCCTGCCTGAGTCCGGTCAGGGCACCGGGTCGTGCCCGTGGCCACCCCACGGATGGCATCGCCCGATCCGCCGCATCGTGAGCCATGATCCACGCCAGGCCCCGTGTCGTTGGATCGCTTCCACGCCGTAGTGCGAACAGGTCGGGGTGAATCGGCAAGCCCGCCCGATCAGGTGGGAGAGGGTCCGCTGGTACACGCGGATCCCCGCGACCAGTGCGTGTGCGAGCGGGCTCATCGGGTGCCCGGCGACTGGACGACGGGGTTGCTGACCCGGCCAACGCCGGCGATTTCCACGGTGACCGTGTCTCCATCGCGGAGGAATCGAGGCGGCGTGCGTGCCGAGCCCACGCCCGCCGGAGTCCCCGTCAGGATGAGCGTCCCGGCCAGGAGCGTGGTGTCGCGCGACAGTTCTGCGACGATCGCGGGGACGCTCCAGGACATCGACCCAATGTCGCCGTGCTGCACCTCTTCGCTGCAGAGCGTCGTGATGATCGATCGCGTGGCGGGATCTCCGACCATCGACAGCGGCGCCACCACGCTGAGGGGGCAAAAAGTGTCAAAGCTCTTGCCGCGGCAGAACTGGCCGCCGCCACCCTTCTTCTGCCACCAGCGCGCGCTCACGTCATTGGCCGCGCAGAATCCCCGGAGGACTCCCGACTCCGGACGGAGGACATCGGTGGGATCGACGTCGCGGCAGTCACGGCCGATCACCACACCCAGTTCCCCCTCGTAGTCCACTTGCGGCCCGTTGCGTTGCGTGGCGGGCCCGATGACGATCGGGTCGCCGTCGCCCACCACGCATGCCGGGTTCTTCATGAAGACCACCAGGTCGGGAACGCCCCCCCCCATCTCGGCAGCGTGCTCGGGATAGTTGCGGCCGATGCAGAGGATGGCGGCAGGACGAAATGGCGCGGGCATGGCGACCCGCGAGCCTACTTGCGCTCGCTCTGCGAATCGGTCCCTTCAGGCGGGCCGGCGCTTCGAGCGGCCTCGGCCGCCTTCATCGCGCGATACCCGTCCATGCCGGGCGGCTCGGGAAACGCGCGCTCGAAGGGCAGGTTGCGGGCCAGGATGCCCTGCGCATACTCGCGCTCCAGTTCCGCCTTCGCGCCGTCGTAGACCGCCCGCCGGTACTTCTCGTCGGCACGGTTGTAGATCGTGAGCCGGTCGATGAGCGGCTGCGCGCGGTCAAGCAGCACCTGGAGCAGCACCGTGTCGATGCTCGTGCGCAGCCCCGAGACGAGATCGGCCATGCGGCGCTCGCCAAACTTGTTCACGAAGTTGGTGTACCGCGTCCCCTGGAAGTACTCGGTCAGTTCGGCGGCGAACTGGATGGCACTCTCCAGGACCTGTGGCCGATTCAGCAGCAAGCCCTCCCGGAATCCGCGGATCAGCGCGTTGTAGACGTCGCTGCGCGCGGCCTCGGGCTGGTACTCGTACTCGCCGTAGGTGATGTTGCGCACGAAGACGTCGAGCGGGGCCTCGTACTTGTTGTTGGGGATCATGCCCCCCCGCCCGAACAGCCGGTCGAGCTTGTCCAGGATCTGCTGGGCACCCTCGGTGTCGCCCGCGCGATAGAGCTGCCGCACGGCGAACGCCATGAAGTTCTCGTAGAAGTCCACGAAGCTGTCGCCGCCGGCGCCGCGCGTCCCGTAGTGCTTCTGGTAGAGCACCTCAAAGTAGTGGTCGATCACCTTGATCCACCGGGGGTCGGTCAACCGCGTCGGGTTGTCGTTGCTGAATGGATCAAACCGCATCAGGCCGCTGCGCTCCAGCGCCTGCATCGCCTGGATGTTGATGCGATCGTTGTTGAGGACCTTGTAGATGTCGTCCACGTCCTCGAACCGGCGCGTGGCCTGGGTGGCCCCCTTGCGCGCCCAGTAGAAGGCGTGGCTCTGGGGGTGGCGCCAATCGAAGGGCCCGAACTCCTTCGTGTACTGCGCCATCAGGGCCGGTTCCATGTTGTATTCGTCCCGGAGCACCTTCTTCCGCAGCCACCGGATGAAGAGCGTGACTTGGTCGTGCCGGGCGGGATCGCCGAAGATGCCGTCAAACGTCCGGTACACCGGATCATTGGCCTTGAACGCCTCGTCCAACCCCATCATGCGGGCGGTCGGGCTGGTGTGCACGGCCTCCCATTGCCCGTAGGCCATCAGCAGGTGCGCGTCGGGCTTGACCGTGAACGTGCTGTCGAATCCGCTGACGGCTTTCCGGATCTCCTCCAGCACGCCGCTCGTGCCGGGCACCGTGGCGTCACACTGCTCAATGGTGTCGGGCGCGGTGGCGATGGAATCGATCCAGGCGATGCGCTCGCCGTGGCCGACCGGTGGTTCTCCCAGCAGGAAATGCCATTCGCGGGCGAGTTCGCGCTTGTAGTGGAAGTGGGCATCATCGGCGACGCCGTCCACCTTGTGGGAAAACCAGAACGCCAGTTCCTTGTGGAGCCAGAGGTCGTTGGGGTTGTATCGAAGGCCCTCGTTCCGAACGAGGTCCAGGCCGCCCTTCACCCACTCCCACCGCTCCTCGGGGGTGTTGGTGAGGACGCTGATGTTGTAGGCCATGTTGTGGCCGTGGAAGCCCCACACCTCGCCAAAGCGCGGCTGGAGCTTTGTGATGAGTGCCGCGTCGGACATCGCCTCGTAGAAGAGGCCTTCCTGCTTCTGCTGCGACGCCTTGATCCAGAGGTAGTCGACGATGATCCCGCGCAGGGCGCCGATCGCCTGGCCCAGCGCGACGATTGGCGGGGCGCCCTCCACGGACACATCCGTGAACCGCATCCCCTGCGCGTCGCTGATCCGTAGGAGGCGCGGCAACAGCGCTCCGCCACCGAGGAGGGCACCGGCGGCGACGAGCACGCAGACGAGCTGGACGAGTCGGTCGCGCATGTCAGCCGTGGCCGGAGTAAATGGCCACCTCCTTGCGCCTGAAGGCCAGGAATCCCAGGAGGAGCGCCACGGCCGTCCAGGCCACGCCGATTCCCAGCACCGCGCGCATCAAGGCCCCCGCCGGGATGGCGCGGCCACGGACCAGCGTCTCGGTCGCATCGACCGCCCCGAATCCGCCGAGCATCCAGTTGCTGGCCGAGGCGATTCCCTTGACTCCCCACTGCAGCCACTGCACCACGAGCGGCGCATCCCGGGCCACGGTGTAGTAGTCGATGCTGATGGCGAGGAATGGCGAGAGGCTCCCGATCGCGAAGATGCTGAAGGCGAGGAGGCAGGCGATCGGGAACGAGAGGATCGACGCCCCCGCCACGCTGAGCATGGCGAGGAACGCGATCTTGGAGAGGTCCACGGCGAGCGCGCGGAGGTAGTTCTCCCAGAACCCAAGCACGGGGTAGAGCACCTCGACGCCATCACCGTCGAAGTTGATGCTCCAGCGCGGCTCCGTGAAGTTCTCGCCGTCGAACGCCACGTTGGCCAGCTCCACCTTGAGCGTGCCATCGTCTTCGATCAACTCAGGCGGGATCGCGAAGACGTACACCTGCCCTGCCACGAAGCTGCGATCGGTCCATGATCCGTTCTTGGGGAAGCGCAGCAGGACGGGGTGGCGCTCGTGGGAGTCCTCGGCGCCGGCGTGAAACTCGTACCGGAGCGAGATGACGCGCCCGGAGTCGCGCGCCTCACGCAGTCCCCGGAAGAGGTACTCGCGAGCCTGCCCCGGAGCCAAGGTCCGCAGGGACGCCATGTGCGCGTGCTGCTTCTCCTGCGCCAGCGTCCGCCGCACATCCAGCTCCTTCCGTGCGCCGGACTCAATGTCATCCTTGAGGATCGGGTCGCCTTCGATGGCCAGGTCGATGGCCTCGACCAATTGCTCGCGCGAGAGGGGCACCATCTCGGGCAGCACGCCGGCCCGGCCGACCAGCACTTCTTCGGTGACGGCGGCCGCATCAGGAAGGTCCTTGGCGGGTCGCGTGCGGATCGACGCGAGGAACCCGCCGATGCTGGCGGAACCGACGGCCATGATCGTGGTGGAGAGCACGACGAGCCCGAGCCACTTCCCCAGCAGGTACTGCAATCGGGAGACCGGCTTGGTCAGCGTCTGCCACGCCTGCCGGTCACGGAGGTCGGACGCCACCGTGGCGCAGCCCATGAAGAGCGTCATGGTGGCCACCAGCGCGTAGAGCAATCCGGTGCTTCTCGCCAGGAACGTCTGGACCTGGTAGCGAAGCGGCTGGTCGGGGCTGATCCACACCACGATGAGCGGGATGAGCACGAGCGTCGCACCCATGAAGAACGCCGCGACGCGGAGGCGGATCGCCTCGCGCACCACGCCCTGCGCGATCGAGCACACGGCGTTCGCCCCGCAGAGGCACCACAGCGCCACACGGGTCGCGAGGAGGAACAGGAGCAGTGTGGCACCGGCCCCGACCGAGGCGATCACCCACACCACGACGCCCTGGCGCCACGCCAGGATCGCCACCACGGCGGTGAGGATCGACGTGACGAGACTGGCCACGCCAAGTCCCGTCCACCCAGCCGCCGCGCCGACGGCCACCGCGACGAGAAGGAGCACCGCGGGCGTGGAACGAGATCCCACCAGCGATTCAGGAGCCCATTCCGGCAGTGATGGAGCGGCGATGAACGTCGCCAGCTCGCGGGGGTTCAGGATCAGCCCCTCCTCCGAAAACACTTGCGGCGCAAATCCGGCCACGACGGAACCGCCATGCGTCTCGCTGCCGATCGTCACCGTGCCTCGTTCGATCAACTCGACGGCCTCGGGCGATCGCTCCGCGAGGTTGGCCCGCCGGAGCACGGCCTCGATGGAGTCGCGCATCGCCACGAAGCGATTGGACTCCAGTTGATAGGGCACGACAAGGGCAGCGCCCAGCAATGAAAGCAGCAGCGCGAAGGAGACACGACCGCGGCTGGTCACGCTCCATTCCCGAAGTCGTCGCCAGGCTGCGACGATGGCGTTCACGCCCCGCGGCCCCCGCCACTGGTTCGGTCCGTCTCGTCGCCGAGGAGCCCCTCGATCACGCCCAGGTCTGGTCCAGCACTCTGGCCGGTCGATCCACCACCCGTGCCGGGGGCTGGCTTCGCGGGTGTGGTCGGCGTGTGGGGCGACCGCTGCGTGGCGCCGGTCGAAGCGGCGCTTGCCGTCACCGTTTCCACGCCACTGAGATCCGACACGGGCGCCGTCGGCGCGGCCGGGGTCTCCACGCGGGGCGTGGCTCGCGAGGCGGTCGCCTCCGCGGTCCCGGCAGCAAGGGCCTGGACCAGGTCGTCGCCTGTCGCCGTGTTGGCTGCCGGCCCCTTCAGGAACGCAGCCGTGGCTCCTCCCGCCTTGGCACCGCTCGTCGCGGCTTGCGTGGAGACCGCCCGTTCCACCAGGTCGAGGAAGTAGCTCTCCAGCCGCTGGCGCGGTGCGGAGACTCGTTCGATGCCCTCGCCAGTGCTCACGCGGATCACTTCGTCGATCTTCTGCACGGTGGCGTCATCCAGTCGCGCCGACTGGATAACGGTGTGGCGGGTGTCGGCGAGCAACTCGTCGGCCGTTCCCTGTGCGTGGATCTTGCCGCCGTAGAGGATGACCATCCTGTCACAGACATCCTCGACGTCGGCCAAGAGGTGACTGGAAAGGAGGATCGTCTTGCCTCGGCGGCGAAGATCGACCAAGAGGTCCTTCACCTGCCTGGTGCCGATCGGGTCCAGTCCGCTGGTGGGCTCGTCGAGGATCAGGAATGCGGGATCGTTTATCAGGGCCTGCGCGATGCCCAGCCGCCGCGCCATGCCCTTGGAGAACTCGCCTACCTGCCGGTGGCCGAGGTTGTCCAGCCCCACCATCGAGAGGAGCTCGTCGGTCCGACGGGCCCTCGTGCGCTTGTCCAGCCCGAAGAGCTTGCCGTAGTAGTCCAGCGTCTCGCGTGCGGTGAGGAATCGGTACAGGTAGCTCTCTTCGGGGAGGTAGCCGATCTGCGCCTTGACCTTCACGTCGCCCGGGTCACGCCCCAGCACCAACAGCTTCCCGCGCGTGCGGCGAAGCAGTCCCAGGATCATCTTGATGGTCGTGCTCTTGCCCGACCCGTTGGGTCCGAGCAGGCCGAAGAGCTCATTGGGCCTGATTTCGAAATCGATGCCGTCGACCGCGCGCGCCTTGTCGCGCATCCAGAAGTCGCGAAAGGTCTTGACCAGCCCGCTGGCCTCGACGACGGGCGTGCCGCCGGTGGACAGAGACATGCCACCAGAAGAGGGAATCGTCACCATGTCACTCTCGTCCCTTCGCCTTGTTGCCAGACTGCTCCAGCCGCCGGCCAGGCCCATCGATCTCGATGAGCTTCCCACCGAGCTGGAACTTGCCGGCCTGGTCCATGCCGATCATCTCGGCGGCGCGCTTCTTCCGGTCGAGGTCCGCGTTGCGCCGGGCCTGCATCACGTCCTCGCTGCTGCGCATGCGGAGCGCGACGTCGCGGAGTCCCCCGGGAACGGCAAAGACGTCCGTGCCCTGCCCCGAGTAGACGTCGGCCAGCGCCTCCAACCACAGCTGGCGCACAAACTGCTTCGGGTTCTCGTGGAAGCTGGCGGCCAAGCTGCTGACTCGGCGCGCGTCACGCCCCAGCGAGGCCTCCAGGCCTGACCGGGCGGCGCGGGCACGCTGGATCGCCTTGGCTGCATCGCCGCCGATGTCGGATTCCTCCAGCCGTGCCGCCATGCGCGCCAGCACGGCGTTCGCTTGCTCGGCATCCATCGAGGTGAGGGCCGTCTCGTACTGGCCGATGACATCCAGGAGGTCGCCATATCCGGGGCCCGCGGCATCCAGCAGCGTGGCCACGGCGTCCTGGCGGGCGCGTTCTGTTGCGGTCCGCGCATCTTCGCGCGCCGTCTGCACGCGCCGGAAGATGTTCCGGATCGCCAGCGGGGCGACGCGCTCCGGCACCGTGACCGACACGAGCTGGAGTCCGGATTGCAAATCATCCAGGAAGGCCTGGGCCGACGCCTGGATTTCGGCGCTGGGAGGTTCCCGCCGCTCCACCAGGTCAGCCAAGGTCGTGTCGGCTGCCACTCGCACCGTGGCCTGCCGGAGTGCGGCCCGGACGATCGGCTCCGAGGCGTCGGGCCCGAATCGCTCCAGGAACTTCACGGGATCCACCACCGCGTACTCAGCGGTCAGCTGCAAGTGCGCCAGGTCGCCGTCCGCGGTGATGAGCGAGCCGAACTCGTTGCTCGGCCGCAGGGGTTGCGTGATGTCGGCCCCTTCGGTCATCTGTTCCAGCGTGACGTCGGCGCTCCGGCGCTGGGGCCAGAAGGCCGAACGGAGATCCACCGACTGCCGCTGCGGGAAGACGATCATCTCGCCGATCGGGTAGGGCCAGAAGGGATGGAGCCCAGGACTCACCATTTCCTCCCCCTCGGCCCCGGCCACCCGGCCAAAGATCGTCCGGACGCCCGTGTGCCCCTCCTGCACGGTCTGGAACCCGCTGAAGAGGAACGCGATGACCAGCCCGAGGATCGCCAGCTGCAGGATGCGGTACGAGAGGAGCAGCGCCTCGCCCAGGCTCTGGTTGGCCGGATCCATCGCCGCGCGCATGGCTGCGGCATCGGCCATGTGTCCGTCGATGTCCAGCCGTGCCGAGGCCGCCCGCCGTGGAGACACGTCCGCCCGTGACTGCTCGTGCTCGGGTCCTTCGGCCGTCACGGCTTCGCCGCCTCAGCCGGCACGGGAATTCCATTCGCCGAGAGATTCGCGTTCGGGTCAAGAAGGTGGAATGGGGGCCGGCTCATGTCACCCACGAAGGTCGTGCTCCCCGAGAGTGACGCCTTGAGCGTGTCCAGCCAGGCGAGGAAGATCGCGAGCTCGGCCTCGTCACGCATCTGCTCGTAGTACGTCGCGGCCTCCTCGGCCCCCTTGGCTTCGATCTCCGCCGCCCATTGCGCCGTGAAGGCCCGGATCGTGTCGGCCTGCGTCGCCGCCATGCTCTTGATCGCATCAGCCGACGAGGCCCCCTTGGACTCTTCCAGGCTCCCCAGCGTCTCTTGCACGGCGCTCATGCGACGAAGGACGGCGACGGTCGTCTTGGGCGGGAGAACCAGTTGGGAAATCCCGACCTTCACCGCCTCCACGCCCGTCGTGCTTGTCGCCTGCAGGTCGGCGAGGATCGCCTTCTCGGCGTCCCCGATCTTGCTGGAGGTGCCGATCAACTGATTGAACTCGAAGCCGCCCAGGAGCCTGAGGGCCCCCTGCAGCCGCGTCTCCAGTTCACCCTCGGCGGCAGCCAAGTCACCGTAACTGGAATGGAAGTCCAGGGCCTGTTCGGGTGCCGGATTGATCCGCCAGAGCAGGAACGCCTGGGCCACCACCTGCTGGCCATCCTTGGTCAGGACGGTCTCCAACGGACTCTCGATGAGTTGGAGTCGTGTGTCCAGCGCCGTGACTCGATCGATGAAGAACGGGGCCTTGACGTGCAAGCCGGACTCGCCGACGACCTCGGCTGGTCGACCCAGCCTTGACACGATGGCGATCTCGTGCTCGTTGACCGTGTACGTCGTGTTGAACAAGACCAGCACCCCGACGAGGGCGAGGCCGATGATGACTGGGATGCGTCTTCGCATGCTCATGCCTGTGCTCCTGGGCGGTCAGCCGCCCGCTCCTTCGTCGTCTCCGCCTGGCTTGAGGTAGTCCCCAAGGTTCAGGCCAGACTCCGCTTCTTGCATCTCGATGTCCAGCGTGGTCCCGGCGGAATCGGTGCCGAGGAGGTACTTGACCCGAACATTGGCCAGCTGCGCCGCGAGAACCTCCATCATGCGGCGCTGTCGGTAGAGCTCCGGGGCGGCCTCGAACGATGGGGCCTGCCCGAGCACGTCCGAGGCATTTGACCGAGCCTCCATCAGGACCTCCCAGCGTCGGGCCCTCGCCCGGGAAATCAGCGATGCGGCCTGGGCGGGCTGGTTGATGAGGATCGACTCCAGCACCGCGCGTTGGGTGGCGGCTTCGCGGCTCCCCGGGCCATGGGCCGACTCAAGCTGTCGAAGCGCATGGATCGCCTCGACCGCCTGCGCGGCCAGGTCCTCACCGCCGACGACGGCCGCCATCGTGACGGAGGCCATCCGGCGCGCCTCCTCCGTCATCTTGCGGACATTTTGGTAGTCGATGGAGAGCTCCTCGAACGCGGCACGCGCACCGTTGGGGGGCAGCAGCCTGGGGACGAGGATCGATACCACCTCGACACCGGCGTCGGCCTGCTCGAACGCCGCCTGGATCCGCGACTGCAGCGCCCGGATCAGCGAGTCGCCCTGCGGCGACAGCACGGCGTCCAGCGATTGCGTGGACAGGAACTGCGTGGTCTCGCGAAGCGCGAGCTGCTGCAGCGCGCGCTCGCGCATGTCCAGTCGAGAGCGCCGGCTCTTCGTGTCGTTGCAGAAGCCGAGGAACTTCAGGAGACCGTCGTGGCGGATGCGCCAGTTCACCTGGATCGTGGCGTCCACCAGCGCGAATCCCTCAGCTCCCGCCGCCGTTTCGGCATCGGCACTCCCGCTGGGTTGGCGGGCGGCCGGCGCGGACGAGGCACGGCTGGCCAGCACGAGGTAGGGAGCGCGATCCAGGCCGGTCGTCGCTTTCTCGTCATCGGACCACAGCACCACGTCGCTGCGCTCCTTCGACGGCGGCCCCAGCATGATCGTGTGGACGCGCCCGACCGGATAGACCTCGACCGATTCCAGGGGCCAAGGCAACTTGAACAGCACGGCGCCGGAGACAACATCGCCCACGACGTGGTCGCCACGCAATCGAAGGGCCTGCTCGCCAGGCGCGACCACAACGACACAGCTCATCGCCAGCATCACGACAACGCCCAGTGCGCCAAGTGCGGCGGTGGAGCGAAGCAGGAGCTGGTAGCCCCAGGAGCTGGTGAGGTCAAAGCCAAACTGGTAGTTGACGGCCTCATTCATGCTTCGCACGAGTGAGTCCGGGGTGGCCAGCAGCCCGAGCAGCTTGGAGTCAAAGGCCGGTCGCGGCGTCTCCGTGGAGCGTCGCGGCCGGTAGATGTTCAGGAGGAGGTTGAGGATCGTCTCCGCAGCGATCAGCCACATGAAGTAGCTGATGCCGCGCGCCACCGTTTCCAGGACCTCGGGCTTGGAAAAGAGCTGGAAGACCGTGCCGGCCGCCACGGCCAACAGGACCAGCGCATTCCCCACCATGATCCCAGCCCCGCCGCGGAGGTTGGCCCAGGCGGCTTGCCGCGCCATGCCGGCGACGAATCGCGAGAAAATGAAGACGAGCAGCGACCCGCCGGCGCAGAGCGCCAGTTCCCACCCGGAACTTGGGTTCACCCCAAAGGGCGCCACCACCATGTTTGGATCGTCCACCCCGAGCGCCACGAACCACGTGTGGACGGACCACGCCAACCAGACCAGGATGCCCGCATAGGCCGCACTCGCGGCCGGCACCAGCCACGTCTGGACCAGGCGAAGCCGTCGTGCCGCGACGTGGGCCGCGGATTCGTCGCGGGTGAACGCCGATCCGTCATTGGCGTGTCCCGCTTCCAGTTCGAGTGACTCCAGCCGCTCCGCGGTGTGCTGCTGAAACGCGACCATGAGCGCGAGCCACGGGAGAATCCCGGCCAGCACCCATTGCGACGCCACCTGCAGTGCTGAATCACCCGCCGAACGACCATAGACCAACAGCGCCAGCCCGAGCCCGGTCTGCAGGAGGAGTCCAAGGAGGGCCACTCGAGTGGCCTGCTGATAGGCGAGGTGATCCGTTCGCATCAGAGGTTCGCGGGAGGTCGCCAAGAAATGTGGAGGCGGCGACGAGCCGGGATCCTACGTCGGTCGATGCAGGCGTGTTTGGCCGATCAGCCCCCAAACCGCGATAGACTCGGCCCCGATGTTCGCACCCATCGAGCAATTCCTGGCCATCGCCCGGACCACGCTGGTGGAATGCCTGCGCCAGCCCGTCGCGCTGGCCGTGGTGGTGGTGGCGACGCTGCTCGTCATCCTGAGCAATCCCCTTTCGGCCTACACGCTCTCAGACGACAACCACATGTTCGTCGACATCGGGCAGTCGACCATCTTCCTCGCCGGGGCCGTCCTGGCCGCCTTCCTCGCCACCGCCGCCATCAGCCGGGAAATCGAGAGCCGAACGCTCCTGACCATCGTGTCCAAGCCGGTTCCGCGGGCGATCTTCGTGATCGGCCGGTACGTGGGGATCGCGTGCGCCGTCGCGGTGGCCCTCGCCTTCCTCGGGCTGGTGTTTGCGATCGTGGAGCAGCACGGCGTCCTGGAGACTGCAGCGATGCCGATCCACCTGGGCGTGCTCCTCTTTGGATCGCTCGGCATGCTGGCCGCCGTCGTCGGCGCGACCTGGCTCAACTACATCCACGGTTCCAGCTTCGGCGCCTCCTTTCTCCTCCTTGGCGTCCCCTGCCTTGGCGTGGCATACCTGGTCACCATGCTCTTCGACGCGAAGCTGGGTTCGCAGGAGATGAGTCGCGCCTTCGAGCCAGAACACTGGAAAGCAATGTTGCTCTTGACCGAGGGCATCTTGGTGCTTTGTGCGATCGCCGTCGCCGCGAGCACGCGACTGGGCCAGGTGCCCACGCTCGTGGTGACCCTCGGTGCGTTGGTCACCGGCCTGCTCTCCGACTGGCTTTTCGGTCGCACCGTGCTCTCCTACGAGGCGTCCCATGGCCAAGGGGCCGTGGTCGCGGGAGCGACAGAGGTCGCAGCGTCGATGGCTGGCGATGCCTCCGCACCGCTCGTGAGTGCATCGAGCGAAGCCGTGGGCCCGCTGGCCTACGCCATCGCGCGGGTCGGATGGAGCGCCTGCCCCAACTTCCAGATGTTCTTCGTGACCGACGCGGTGAACCAGGGGGTTGGCATCCCCACGGCCTACTTCTTGACCGCGACGGCCTACGCGATGCTCTTCATCGTGGCATTCGTGGCGATCGCGGTGGCGCTCTTCCAGCGCCGCGAGGTCGGCTGAGGAGCCACCGGGCCAATCGTTCCATGGGTGCGGGCGCCGACGCGGCGACTCAGTCGGGCCAGCCTTCGATCTCGGCGCGGCGCTTGGAGAGTGTCACGGCCACGATCACGGGAACGATGCACACCAAGAGGGTGACGCCCGGGGCGGCCCACTTCTGGATCGATGCGCCTCCCGACTCGGCGTAGGGGCCAACGTCCTCCTTCGTCCGATCCAGCGTCATGGCGCGGACGGCCTCGTGGACAGCCTCGTTGTATCGAGACTGCGTGGTGGCCAGCGCCTGCGTCGCGATCAGCCCGACGCCCGCGATGACGATCCGCACGGTGGCCCACCGAACCAGCAACTTGGCGGACGATCGACGCGCCTTCATGAGCGCGAGGGCCCCCTGAATCAACATGATCGCCAAGACCACGCTGGCGACCACCATGGTCCAGGTCAAGGCCATCAGTGAAGGAGGCAAGGGCGGGAGGTCCTTCATCCCCCCCATCTTCGCCAACTCGGCACTGAGCGCCGCCGTGACCCCACCGCCGATGCCAAGGCAGAGCCCAAGGCAGGCGTAGACAACGAGGAAGACGCCCCACGACTTCGCCCAGCTGGGGGCCGTTGCCTCAACGCTCACGTCAGTTGTTCCCCCGGCTGCGCGCATCCTTGAGTTGGCGTTGGAGTTGCTCGCGAATCTCTTCCAGCTGCTCTTCGGACATCTGGTACTCCACGCCGGCGACCCGTTCCCCAAGCCGCTTGCACCAACGGATCAACTTGTTCACGATGCCAAGTTGCGTCTGGACCACCTTCACGCCGTCGCCGGATCCCGTCCCCTTGTAGTTGAGTTCGGCACGAAGCAGCGGGATCTCCTCCTCGGCTTGCTTGAGCACCTTCTGCCAATCGCCGTAGATCTCGTAGCCCTCCTGGTGGAGCGTGTAGGGACCGCCGGAGACCAAGAGCTTGATGAGGTCTTCCTCCGTGTCCGCCACGCCGTCGATGAAGCCGGAGTGCGTGCCGTTCTGCGCCGTGAAGTCCAGGTTCTCCTTGTCGTTGGAGAGGTCGAACTCCCCTTCAAGGGTCTCGTACCACGTGACCTTGCCGGTCACCGGGTCCTTGTCGTACGAGAGCAAGAGCGGCGAATAGACCATGCACCGGATGATGTGCCCGTTGCGGCCGCCGATCTCGCCGACCTTGGCCACCATGTCCAGCCACGCCTCCAGCTCTCGTCCAGTGGCCGACTTGTCTCCGGCGAACATCGTGATGGATCCAAGCGACGCATGGCTCATGAAGTAGAGCTCTTCGGTGTGCAGCGCCGTGAAGGCGGCGCCTGAGATGGCCTTCTCGATCCACGAGACGACCCGGTGGCGCTTCTTGAGGTCAAGGAGCGAGACATGGATGTCGTCGCCCTCGATCACGAGGCCACCGTTGGAGTTGATCTTGAGGACGATGATCTGGCCGGGCCCGTACTTGTCGGCCTCTGCCGCCACCAGGTCGATCTCGTCGTGGCGAAGGCCGATGCCGACCGTGCCATCCATGGGAAGGACGAACACGTGCTTGCCCGCGGTCGCGCTTCCCGCGTCCGTCGAGGCGGCGCCCGACGGCGCTCCCGGGTTCGCCCCATCAGTTGGCGACGCTGCCGAGGCACCGGAGCCTGCCGCGATGGGATCAGTCGGGGCCGAGGCCACCGCTTCGATGCGGAGGATCGACTTGACCGTCAGGGACTTGCGCCCCTCCGCGGTGTTCAGCACGACCGACGTGGATGTCACGCTGGTGATCGAGCCCTCGACCGTGGCTATGGTGCCGCCGTCGCGGTAGGTGACCTTGAGCTGCTCCCCCACCGAGAGGGAATGGCTGGCCCCGGTGGCCAACTTGACGGTCACTTGATCGGCCGCACGGGCGGCCGCATGGATCGGGGAGACGGCCAACGCGGCGGCCATGAAGCTGCCGACAACCAGGGAGTGAAATCGCATCATGGAATCCTTCATCTGAATCGGACGAAACCTCAACCGCCGCCGAGCCCCTTGCCGAAACCACGGCCTCCGCGGGAGCCGCCGGATCCACCGGAGCCGCTGCCATCCTTCTTCTGCTTCTGGAGCTGCTTGCGCTGCTCGTCCAGCTGGCCGATGCGTGACTTCAGTTCCACCGGGTTGATTCCGAGGCGCCGCTGGACGGCCTCGTACCGCTCGATGATCTTCAAGACCTTGTCATAAAGTCCGCGCTGGCGAGTGATCTCCTTGAGTGCGTCACCCGACTCCGGCTGCTGCGCATCCTTGAGGAACTCCTGCGCCTTCTCAAATTCCTTGCGCCAGTCCTCGATGTACCCGGTGACGATCGCCGTGCCGGAGTCGATCGTCTCGAATTCGCGCACGCCGCGGAGGAAGAGCAGGTCCTTCAGCCCTTCGTCCGGGTCCGAGGAAACCATGCCGTCGGCGAGCCCGATCTCCTCGGCCGTGTCGGCCGAGAAGCGAAGGAGGTCCTTGTCGTTGCTGTCCAGGACGTACATGCCCTTCGTGTCGTCGCGCCACACCAGGCCGTCACGGCCGGTGAAGTCGACGCTGCACACTTTTTCTGGGCGCAGGAGGCACTCGGCCATGTAGCCGTCGTACCCACCGGCCTGGATGAAGCCGCCGGTGATCGCGTTCATCGCCTCGCGAAACTTCCGCTGGACCTCTTGGTCCGGGTGCTGCTGCCTCCTGGCGATCTGTTCGTAGGTCGGCCCCCAGAGGCGGCCGCCATTGCTCACGTACATGTCCGGCCAGGCGAATGCCAGGATGAATCCAAACCCGACGCAGTCCTGGACCCAGCAGACTTGCGGAAACTCGCGAAGCCCCTCCTTCAGCGACTTGATCATCCGGCGCGCCTGGTCGTCGTCAAACATCGACATCTCGCTACGGTCGTCATTCTGCAGGTAGTCGTTGTTGTCCTTGTCGGTCGAGTTGAGCCGGAAGATGATGAGGTCCGGCTTGGCCGCCTTGGCATCAGCGATGACCTCGTCCAGTGCCATCGGGTGGATGTCCGTCCCCAGCTGACCGTCCAGCGGGACGATGTAGACCCGGGGGAGCGCCCCCGAGTCAGCGGCCGTGGCGGCAGAGCCCGCGACGGCCAGCGCGGTGCCGGCGGCGAGGAACGTGGTCAGGGTGATGGTCTGCATGGTGGAAGCTCCCGAGCGAGAGGTCTGGTGAACGATTCTAACCCGATGCGGCCCCGCGGAAGGTAGATCGAGCCCTTTCTGGAGCCAGTCTCTGGGTCACTCGGCGCGCTCCTCAGGCCCTGAGGTGCCGTTCCAGTGCCTGCAGCGCCTCGTCACGATCGGTGATCGGGCCCTCCAGCTGCCGGTCGTACGCCGCGTCCAAGATTGGCTTGAACTCGGGGCTGGGACGCCGACCACGCTGGATGAGGTCCGATCCGGTGACCAGCGGAGCGGGGGCCAATCCGCCGGGACGAGCCGCCAGGGCGGTGTGTTCGTCGACCCACTGGCGGGACTCCGTGGCCCCTTCCGCCTCCGCCAGCTGGAGGGCCTCGGCGAAGCCGGGGAGCGCGGCCGCCCGGATTCGTGCTGCGAGCGGCATCGACAGCCACTCCTCAAGGCCGACCCGGCAGCGTTCCGCCGCGAGGCATGCCTCGATCTCGTCGCTGCTGAGCATGAGGGCCGCGCGGAGGTCGCCGTTCCCAGTCCCTGATGCGCGCCTTCCCGATCGCCACGCCGCCAGCGCCGTCGTCCATCCGGCCTCAGGGCACAGTCGCGCGATGACGGACGTGCCGGATGCCGCATGGGGTTCCAGAAGCGTGGAGGCGTCCAGCCCCGACTCTTCCAGGAGCGAGCACGCGCGAGCGCGTGAGGAGTGTGAGAGCATTTTCCGGAGCTCGGTGCCAACCCGTTCACGGCTGACGGCGCGCAGGTCGTCCGCGGCGCTTGCAATCGCGGCCATCGTCGCCGGGTCGATCGAGAAGTCCAGCCGGGAAGCAAACCGCACGGCCCGGATCGTGCGGAGTCGATCCTCGGCAATCCGCTCCTCGGCGCTCCCGATCGCGCGAATGATCCGGTCCCGCAAGTCGGCCCTGCCGCCGACGAAGTCGATGACTTCGCCGCTTCGCGGATCCTCAAACATCCCGTTGACCGTGAAATCGCGCCGCTGTGCGTCGGCTTGGGGGGTGGAAAACGTCACACCGTGCGGACGTCGACCGTCGTGATAGGGGCCATCGGCGCGGAACGTGGCCACTTCCATCGTCCGTCCCCCCATGCGCACGAGGACCACGCCAAAGGCATCGCCCACGTACCGAGCGCCGGGGAAGAGCCCGGCGACTCGATCAGGGCGCGCGTCCGTGGCCACGTCGTAGTCCTGCGGTTCGTGGCCGATGAGCCGGTCACGAACGCATCCACCTGCGAAGTAGGCGACGTGCCCACCGTCTGCGAGGATGGCCGCCACTCGAACGGCGGCGTCGCGGGGGCTGAGTCGTGGATCTCGTGGCCTGTCGTCCATGCGTGTCAGGCGCACATGATCGCACGCCGCGCCCGCGCCTGGGCGAGAAGGTCCCGCACCGCCGAGTGCACCTCCTCGACGATGTTCGCCGCCTGGATGGCGCCGGATTCATCGACCCCGGCAGTGATCGGGGCGCCAATCTCGACGACGACCGGAACGCCCAGGCGGGGCAGCCGGCGATGCCGTGGCCATGCGTCGAACGATCCATCGATCGCCAGCGGCACGACGGGCGCGCGGCAACGGCGGACAAGCAGCGCGAGACCCGGCCGGAACTCGCCGAGCTCGCCGTCTCGGCTTCGCGTGCCCTCCGGGAAGAGTGTCACGGCCCGGCCTGCATCAAGCTCGGCCATCGCGCTCCGCAGCGCCGCCACGGCGCCACCCTCCATGTTGACGGGCACCGTCCCGAGCGTTCGCAGGAGCGTGCCCAGCGGGACGATCCGGAAGAGGGATTCCCTGGCCATCGGGCGGCTTGGCCTCCATCCGGTGGCGACCCCGCAGAAGGCTGGGTCGAGGAACGACTGGTGGTTGCTGGCGAAGATGACCGGACCGGACAGCGGGATGTGCTCCCGGCCACGGACGCTCAGTCGAAACCCTGTGGCACCCACCAGCGCGCACGCGCGCCGCGCCGTCTCGTACCAAGCCAACTCGGCCCACTTCCGGCCCGGTGCTCGCGAGACCAGGTCGCCGTAGGCGGTCATCGGTTCGCCGCGGTGCCGGCGGGAACCAGCGCCATGATTCGCGCCACGACCTGCTCCACCGTGATCACGGAGCTGTCCACGCGCACGGCGCCGCGCGCCTCGCAGAGGGGGCTGTTGGCGCGAGTGCTGTCCCGCGCATCGCGCTCCACGATGCTTCGGAGCACTTCCCCCTCCTCGGCAGGAAGTCCCCTGGAATGCAACTCGGCCGTCCGCCGCGCCGCCCGGACCTCGGCACGCGCGTCCAGGAAAATCTTCACCTCCGCATCGGGGAAGACCACGGACCCCTGGTCCCGGCCCTCGGTGACCAGGAATGGGTACTCCTGCGCGAAGGTGCGCTGTGCGGCAACCAGCGCTTCCCGCACCGGCGGGGAAGCACTCACGGGACTGCTGGCCGCACTGATGTCGGGCTCCCGGATCCTGGCGCCGACGTCGCGGCCGTCCAGCAGGACGCGGGGCGGGAACGAACCGGGGTCCAGGCTGATGGAGTGCCGCTGCACTTCGCGAGCGCACGCCGAGGCGTCATTCGGGTCGATCCCCGCGTCGATGACCGCCACGGCGGCGGCCCGGTACATCGCGCCCGTGTCCAGGAAGGCATAGCCCAACCGGGTGGCCAGCTCGCGAGCGACGGTGCTCTTGCCGCTCCCCGCGGGGCCGTCGATGGCGATGATGCAGCGGCTGCTCATTCGCCCTCCTCGTCGGTGGCGGCCCCGCCAGGCAGGGTCTCGACCAAATCGCCGGGGAGGTCCGCCTCGAGGGACTCGCGGAAAATCGTTGTTGCCGCGTCCAGCACCTTGGCCGTGTCCTTGCCGGCTTCGACGGTCACACACACCGAGTTTTGGTATCCGACGCCGACCAGCGCGTGGACGAAGGTCTTGATGTAGGCACCATCCGGCTTGGATCGCTTGACCGGTGGCACCAGTTGGACGCAGCCGGAGTATGGGGCCAGGCGCCGGATGGCTGCCAGCCACTGGTCGCCCCCGAGCATCGCGGTGGAGGACATTGCCCCGATCCGGAATCCACCGATCCGCTGGATGAGGGCGGTGAATCGATCCAGGTCCCGCATCCCCGGCGCACAGGGCCGCAGGAGCACCGTGACCTCGTGACGTGAGACTTCGCCAAGTGCCTCGCGGACCGAACGTGCCACCCGGGCCAGCTCGGGCTCGCCCCCTTCGCACGGAACGCGGACGCCGACGTGCGCCGCCCCGATCGCGCGCGCCGCCCGCAGCAAGCGATCGAGGCGTGCGGTGCTGGCGTCGATCGACGGCCCGTCGAAGGGGAGAATCCCGTCATCCACCAACGCCAGGAACGGGCAAGCGGCCTGGTCGGCGCGGTGGGCCAGGTGCTGCAACTGGGCTTCACTCATCCCGCGAAGGGAACCCACCGGGGCATTGAGTCCCCGGAACCCGAGAAACTCGGCGGCAAAGGCCGGGACATCGGCCAGTTCCAGCGGTGCCCGCCCCTTTGCCGGCACGTGGCCAACCAGCGAGGCGGCGCACGTTGTCGGAAGGATTGGCGCCGCCGATGCCATGGGCGACGAGGATAGCAGCGGACCTCGCCTTGGCCTCGCTACGATGCCCGCCCCAAACGAGACAGACGCATGAGCACCTCACCAACCTGCCGATTCACCGACTCCCACGAATGGTTCCGTGTCGAGGGAGGCGAGGTCGTCATCGGCATCACGCAGTACGCCGCGAACGAACTCACCGACGTGACCTTTGTCGAGGTGAAGCCCGTTGGCACGGCGGTCGGCGCGGGCGAGTCGGTCGGCGAGGTGGAGTCGGTCAAGACAACGAGCGACGTGTATTCCGCCATCGGCGGGACCGTCGTGGCCGTCAACGACAAGGTGATCGCCGATCCGTCGCTGGTGAACTCCGACCCGCTGGGTTCCGGATGGCTGGTCCGCATCCGCGCCGCCGACCTGGCGCCACTTGATGGCCTGATGGATCAGGCGACCTACGATGGCCGCCATCCTGTCGACTAAGCCCCACCAGTTCCCGGCCGCCTCGGCATCGCCGCCCCCAGCCGGGGCTGGCGGCATCCGCATTCGTGGCGTGACCAAGTCATTCACGACGGGGTCCAGGCGCGTCGAAGCCCTGCGGGGGATCGATCTGCACTTCCCCGCGACAGGATTTCACGCGGTGATGGGACCGTCAGGGAGCGGCAAGAGCACGTTGCTCCACCTGCTCGCCGGGCTGGACCGTGCCGATGCGGGAACGATCGAAGTCGCCGGACATCGCGTGGATCGATTGGATGACGGCGGCCTCACGCTCTTCAGGCGGCGATCGATCGGGGTGGTCTTCCAGCAGTTCAACCTGCTCCCCACGCTCACGGCGATCGACAATGTCCTGCTGCCCGGCGTGCTCGACGGCCAGCATCGGGACCAGCTCCGGCCTCGCGGCATGGCGCTCCTCGAAGAGTTGGGCGTGGGCAACCGCTCGGACCATCGACCCGACGCACTCTCCGGCGGCGAGCAACAACGAGTGGCGATTGCGCGCGCGCTCCTCCTGCAGCCATCGATCGTCTTTGCCGACGAGCCGACGGGCAACCTGGACACACGCAGCGCCCGGCGGCTTTGGACGCTGCTTGACTCGACGGCTCGGGATCGGGGGCTCCTGGTGCTCATGGTGACGCACGAACCCGAAGCCGCCACCCATTGCGAGACGACAACCGTGCTGCGAGATGGGCTCGTGGCTGACTCCTTCCCTTCCCATGGCCTCGATCCAGGCAAGCTGGCTCTTCGCGCGGCAGGCACTGGCGAGTAGGCGTCGCCGCATGGTGCTCCTCGCCACCGCAGTGGCGATGGCGTGCGCCTTGGTGACGTCGCTCTCCACGGGCATGGCCACGCTGCGCGACAACGTGACTCGACGGATGGAGCGGCTCGTCGGCGATGCGCAGGTCCGCATCGTGCACGCCGCCGGGGAGAACTTTGACGAGGACTGGATCGAACGGGCGAAGCGGTGGGACGACGTCTCCGTCTCGGCGGGATTGGTCCAGGGGGCCCTGCTGCTCACTCCGGTCCGCCCCCTCCGTGAGGGAGAGGCTGAACTCCCGCGGGTGACGGTGCAGGCACGCGGCCGGGACCTTGACGGAGCCTCTGACGCGAAGCGCCTGGACCTGCGGGCTGGCCGGCTTCCGGCAGGCGACGATGAACTGCTCTTGGACCCGATGGCGTCGGAGGAGCTTCGGGCAGGCCCGGGGGACCGCGTCGAAGTCCTCCGATTTGGCGACACGCTCACGTTCGTCGTCGTGGGCATCTACGAACGCCCGGTGATCGGCGCCCTCCAACGGCCGATCGTGCGATTGTCGCGAAAGGCACTGCACGAGGCGTCGGGCACGGACGACGGGATCACGCAGGTGCTCATCACGGTGCGCGACGGCGTGAATCCGGAGTCGTGGATCGAGTCGCATCGTTCGGAAGTGGAGTTGCCCCTCCGGATGGAGCCAGCTGAGGCGATGCTGTCCGGGATGGATCGGCCGCGCCGTGCACTCACGATCGCGCTGGCCATCGTGGCGGTGATGGGATTCCTCTGCTGCGCGTTCATCGTGTCCACTGGACTCACGAGTGCGCTGGCTGAGCAGGTCCGCGAAGTCGCGATCCTCCGGGCCATCGGTGCCAGCCGGCGCCAGGCCCTGCTTGGCCAGCTGATCGTCGGGGGATTGCTCGGACTTTGGGGGGCGACCCTCGGCGTGCCGCTGGGGCTGGGAATCGCTTGGCTTGCGGCGAATCATTTCAGCCAGTGGCTTCCGCTCGGGCTGGTCGTGCCGTGGTGGAGTCCGGTCATCGCCGTGGCCGGTGGACTGGGGTCCGGCCTCCTGGGCGCGGGCTATCCGGCGGTGCGTGCCGCGGTCCTCCCGCCGCTTGACGCCCTGCGAGTGCGCTCCCGCCCGCCCACGATCCCCGGGATCGTGGCGTTTGCCGCCTCCGGCGCGCTCTTGGTGGCGCTGGCGCTCAGTGCGATCATCGCCTTCGGGGAATCGGAGTGGCGATTCTGGCTCTGGGTGTTCGCGGGACTGCCGCTCATCTTCATTGGCTGGTTCCTCCTCTCGGTTCCGATCCTGTGGTGCCTTGCTGCCCCGCTCGCGTGGCCGGCCGAGCCGCTGCTTGCCCTGCCGCGACACCTGCTCCGGGGATCGCTCCGCGCCAGCCCCTACCGCCTCGGGATGACGGCCGGCGCCATGATGGTGGGCGTGGCCGTCCTGACAATCACGCAGACCAACGGCCCGGCGATGCTGGGCAACCTCTCCGAGCGCGTGCGATTCGCGGACGCGTTCCTCTGCAAGACGACCGGGCTCTCCACGGCGGAGCAGGCGCGCCTGCGATCGATCCCCCAGTTGCGGGAAGCCGTCCCCGTCGGCTACTTGCCGCTGCGCGTGCAGGGCTACCGACGCGCCGATGGAACCACTGGTTCCCACGTCTTGGGGCTGGCGGACGTCTCGCCACCCAACGTCGTCGCCATCGGCTTCCCGCCGGAGGCGTTTTTCCAGCTCAACCGGATCGAATGGGAGCGCGGTGACCCGGAGTCGGCACTGGAACCGCTGCGCTCGGGGCGCGGCGTGCTGGTCGCGCGGGAGTTCCTCACGTCGCGGGGCCTCGACCTGGGCGACACGGTCGAAGTGGGGCCCGATGGGAGGTCCAAGTCGTACGAGATCGTCGGCGTGGTCAGTGCCGCCGGCCTGGACGTGGCGACGCAGTTCTTTGGGATCCGCAGCGTCTACGCCGAGCACGCCGTGAGCTGCATCTTCCTGGACTTTGACGAAGTCGCCCGGCAGTTCGGGAGCCGCGAGGCGTACATCATGCAGGTCAACCTTCCTGGCTCGGCATCCGACGCGGACGAAGCCGCGATCGAGCGCGAGATCCAGGCCAAGGCTCCCGGCACGATTTTCGTGAGCGGGCGGCGGCTCCGAGGCTTCGTGATGGAGATCGGGGAAACCATCATGTCGATGTTCGTTGGGATCGGCATCGCGGCCATCGTGCTGGCCACGCTGGGAACCGCGAGCGTCGTCGCGGCCGGCCTCAATGCCCGCGCGATGGAGTGGGGAGTGCTCCGCGCCGTCGGTGGACGACAGTCGCTGGTGGCCAGGCTCGCCGTCGGCGAGGCGCTGGCGATGGTGGCGACCTCGCTGGTGGCCGGCGTCTCGCTCGGGCTCATGCTGGCCTGGGCCGAGCGTCAGCTCTTCGAGGACCTTGCCGGTCTCACGCTGGAGCCGGCGTGGCCGTGGAGGGGCATCTTCATCTCATTCGCCACGCTCCTGACGATGGCCATCGTCACGGCCGTGGTCACCGGCACCCGGCTGGCCCGACGACCAACGCGGGAACTCCTGCAGGACGCCCGAGGCTCATGACCAGCCCGTTCAGGCTTGAAAGCCCGTTTGAGCCCAGAGGCGACCAGCCGGCAGCCATCTCGCAGCTGGTCGATGGAATCAACGCTGGGCGCAAGTGGCAGACGCTCCTGGGCGCCACCGGAACCGGCAAGACCTTCACGATGGCCAACGTGATCCAGCAGATCGGCCGGCCGACGCTGGTCATCAGCCACAACAAGACCCTGGCCGCACAACTCTTCGAAGAGCTCCGGGAACTGTTCCCGCACAACGGGGTCGGGTACTTCGTCAGCTACTACGACTACTTCCAGCCCGAGGCCTACATTCCCCAGCGCGACATCTACATCGAGAAGGATGCGTCGCGCAACGCCGACCTGGACCGGCTGCGGCTGGCGGCCACCAGTTCCATCCTGTCGCGCGACGACGTCATCGTCGTGGCCAGCGTGTCGTGCATCTATGGCCTCGGATCCCCCGAGGAGTATCGGGCCCGCGCCTTCATGGTGGAGCGCGGCCGCCCGCTGCACCGCCGCGAATTCCTCCTGGCGCTGGCCGGCATGCAGTACACGCGCAATGACCTGGATCCCTCGCGCGGCAACTTCAGGGTGCGCGGCGACGGCATCGAGATCTGGCCCGCGTACGAACAGCACGCCACGCGGATCGACCTCTTCGGCGACGACGTGGACCGCATCGAGCACTTCGACCCGCTGACGGGCGCGGTGCTCTCCTCGTGCGACCGCACCTTCATCTTTCCCGCCGTGCACCACATGATGCCGGCCGATCGCCTGAAGGCCGCCCTCGAGGGAATCCAGGAGGAACTCCGCGGGCGGACCGACGAGCTGGATCGAGATGGCCGCCTCCTGGAGGCGCAGCGCCTGCTTGGACGCACGCGGTACGACCTGGAAATGCTGCGCGAGACTGGTTCCTGCCTGGGGATCGAGAACTACTCGCACCACATGGATGGCCGGCCGCCGGGCTCGCGACCGGGCTGCCTCCTGGACTACTTCCGGGCACGAAACCCGGACCGTCCCGATGACTGGCTGGTCATCGTCGATGAGAGCCACGTCACGGTGCCGCAGATTCGCGGCATGCAGCACGGCGACCGCGCACGCAAGCTCACGCTCGTCGAGCACGGGTTCCGGCTCCCCAGCGCGCTGGACAATCGACCCCTCACGTTCGATGAATGGACCGCGCTGGTGCCACAGGCGATCCTGGTGAGCGCGACGCCGGCGCCGTGGGAGCTGGAACGCTCAGGCGGCGTGGTCGTGGAGCAGGTCATCCGGCCGACGGGGCTGGTGGACCCGCCGATCGACCTGCGTCCGGCCCGCGGCCAGGTGGCCGACCTGCTGGAGTCGATCCGCCCCGTCGCCGCGCGCCGCGAGCGAACGCTCGTGACGGCGCTCACCAAGCGGCTGTGCGAAGAACTGACCGACTACCTCAAGCGCAGCGGCGTCCGCGTCCAGTACCTCCACAGCGACATCGAGACGCTGGAGCGGCTGGAAATCCTGAAGGCGCTGCGCGAGGGCGAGTTTGACGTGCTGGTTGGCGTCAACCTCCTCCGCGAGGGGCTCGACCTGCCAGAGGTGGCGCTCGTCGCCATCCTGGATGCCGACAAGCAGGGATTCCTCCGCAGCCGGTCCGCGCTGATCCAGACGATGGGCCGGGCGGCACGCAACGCCAACAGCCGCTGCATCCTCTACGCCGATGCCGTGACGCCCCAGATGGCCGAAGCCATGTCTGAGGTGGAGCGCCGCCGCGCGAAGCAGCTGGCGCACAATGCGGAGCATGGCCTCGTCCCCCAGACGGTGAGCAAGGCGATCCGAAAGGGAATCGAGTCAGAAATCGCCGCCGGCCGCGGCAGCGAGCACGCCAAGGCGAAGGCAATCGAGTTCGACCGCGACGAAGTGATCCGGCAGCTCAGCGAAGAGATGCTCGCGGCGGCCGACCGGCTGGAGTTTGAACGCGCGGCGCGACTGCGCGACGAGATCGAGCGCCTCAAGGCGGGCGAGGCCCCCACCGGAACGGCCTCCAGGCGCCCCGCCGGCCGGGGGCGCGGGCGCCGTCGCTCCTAGACTGGTCGATCCATGGCCCGCCGCGCCGCCAAGTCGTCCACGCCGCGCGCCGCGCCCGCCGCGGCACCGTCGAACTGCATCCGGGTGCGAGGGGCGCGAGAGCACAACCTGCGTGGCATCGACGTCGACATCCCGAGGAACAGGTTCGTCGTGCTGACCGGCCCAAGCGGTTCGGGCAAGAGCTCGCTGGCCTTTGACACCATTTTCGCCGAGGGCCAGCGCAAGTACATGGAGAGCCTCTCCGCGTACGCGCGGCAGTTCCTGAACCAGATGCAGAAACCGGCGGTGGAGAGTGTCGATGGCCTTCCGCCGACCATCGCGATCGAGCAGCGGACCGGCGGCCACACGCCTCGGTCGACGGTCGCGACCACGACGGAGATCTACGACTACCTCCGGCTCCTCTTCGCCCGGTGCGGCACGCCGACCTGCTGGCACGTCGACGACGGGGGCGCGACGTGCGGGCTCCCCATCAGCGCCACGCCCGCTTCGCAGATCGTGGACCGGCTGCTCGCCACGTCGGCGGGCCGCCGCCTGGTCCTCTGTGCCCCGATCATCAGGGCGCGCAAGGGATTCCACCGCGACGCACTCGAAGCGATGCGCAAGGCCGGATTTGCGAGGGCCCGGGTGAATGGCACGATGGTCGACCTCCGCGATGCCCTCAAGGAGGCAGGCGACAACCCCCTCGCGCTGGGCCGCTACGAAAAGCACACGATCGACGCCGTCGTCGACCGGCTCGAGGTGCATGCCGGCGACGCCCAGCGGCTCGCCGAGAGCGTGGAGACCACGTTGAAGGCTGGCTTGGGCTCGCTGGTGGCCCTGATCGAGGGCGCGAATGGCGCGTGGGAAGAATCACGCTTCAGCGATCGACACGCTTGCCCGGAACACCCTGGGTGTGCGTTGGAGGAGTTGGAGCCACGGCTGTTCTCCTTCAACTCGCCCCAGGGAGCGTGCCCGGCCTGCAGCGGGCTGGGGACGTGCGACGAGTTCATGGTGGAACTCATCGTGCCCGACGAATCCAAGGGCATCGGCGATGGAGCGATCGAGCCCTGGTGCCGCAACGGCCCGCGCATGACGATGTGGTACGGTCGGCAGCTCAGGAAACTCCTGCAGGCATTTGGCCTTCCACGCTCCACCCCCTTCTCGTCGCTTGATGCCGTGGCGCGCCGCATCCTGCTGGAGGGAGCGAGCGACGTCGACACCAAGGCGCTGGGGCTGCGGTTCGAGGGAGTGATCCCCAACCTGCGGCGCCGGATGCTGGAGAGCGAGTCAGAGCTGGTGCGTGAGCGGCTGCGCGCCTACCTCCGGCCGGTGGTGTGCGAATCGTGCCGCGGTGCGCGGCTCAAGGCCGAAGCCCTGGCCGTCAAGGTCTCGGGGCCCGGCGGGGCCCGCAGCATCTCCGACCTCACCGCCATGAATGTCACCGAGGCGCGGGCCTTCGCGCAGGGCATGGACCTCGGCGAGAACGCGGCGACCATCGCGGCGCCCATCCGGAAGGAGGTGGAAGCCCGCCTCGGATTCCTGGAATCGGTGGGACTGGACTACCTCACGCTCAATCGATCGAGCGGGACGCTGTCTGGTGGCGAGGCCCAGCGCATTCGCCTGGCGACGCAAGTGGGATCCGGCCTGGTCGGGGTCGCCTACGTGCTGGACGAGCCGACGATCGGCCTGCACCAGCGCGACAACGACCGACTGCTCCGCACCCTCCGGCACTTGACGGACCTGGGCAACTCCGTCCTGGTGGTCGAGCACGACGAGGAGGTCATCCGCAGCGCGGACCACGTCGTCGATGTCGGCCCCGGCCCCGGCCGCCACGGCGGGACCATCGTGGCGCAGGGGACCCTGGCGGAGATTCTCCCCTGTGTCGGGAGCTCGACCGCGGATTACCTCTCGGGCCGGCGGTCGATAGCGATCCCCGCGAACCGGCGCACGATGGATGCCTCCCGCCGCGGCATCCACATCCGCGGTGCCGCCGAGAACAACCTCCGGGCCATCGACGCGGACGTCCCGCTCGGCGGCATCGTCTGCGTCACGGGCGTGAGCGGCAGCGGCAAGAGCACGCTGGTCAACGAGATCCTCCTCAAGGCCGCCCGGCGCACCGTGCTTGGCTCCAAGGAGATCCCGGGGGCACACCGCGAGATCACCGGGCTGGAGCAGGTGGATCGAGTCGTGGAAGTGGACCAGTCCCCCATCGGGAGGACTCCTCGATCCAATCCCGCCACCTACACCGGCCTCTTCGACGAGGTCCGCAAGGTCTTCGCGCGCGTGCCGGAATCGCGCATCCGCGGCTACGAGCCCGGCCGGTTCTCTTTCACTGTCAAGGGTGGTCGATGCGAGACGTGC